>Ga0182748_1000708_pt1 | contig 34366 bp, 27 predicted proteins | sample eDN3rd37CKraftOP_FD_128877 | JGI IMG/M metagenome (GOLD analysis project Ga0182748, IMG submission 128877) | Enriched Organic Plus compost microbial communities from Emeryville, California, USA - eDNA 3rd pass 37_C Kraft OP (version 2) (version 2) ...
CGTTCAGCGCCGCGACGAGCGGTGGCAAACCAAATTCCTGTGCGGGAACATCGGCGCGCAAATCCGTGCCAAGCTGGACAACACAGCCGCATGTCATCATGACACAGGCATTTGGCGCTTTGGCTCCGTGATCCACCGGTGCAGTTTGGGCCCTGTTCGTCCCCACCGATGTCTCGTCCATCTGATGCGGCGTGTCCACGTGGCAATCAGAAACCATCTTTACTGGAAGCGCATCGTGCGCCATCGCGTAACAGAGTTGGGCAGAAACGAGAAACAGGAGCGAAAGCAATGTCACGAGCACAAGGGAAGGCAAGCGCAAGACCGCATGGCTCCGCGCTGTATTCCTCAAGCCGATATCGTACTTTGCTCGATACATCTTGTTTCCAAATGGACGACACGAGAAATCTAGTCGCCCGTTACGGCAATTAAAAGACCTGAAAAGGCGCTAACGGGAATTTGACCCACTTTCGCTTTTCTTTCCAAAACAGCCTTTTCGAAATCATAAAATTGCTCAAAAGCTGTTTTCCGCTTGCGATTCTATACTCCCCAGTTTTAAAGAAGCCATATCTCGGGCTCCTCCCCAAACTAGACGGCCCGCAAATATTGGATCTGATACAATGACTGTCGCTGTAGCGGTTTCTCCGCAGAAAAATTCCGCGCGCCGTGTTCTGGCCGCGAGCATGATCGGAACAACGATCGAATTCTTTGACTTCTATATCTACGCAACTGCCGCGGTGATCGTGTTCCCGCATCTGTTCTTCCCGGCAAGCGACGGCAATTCCGCGCTTCTTCAGTCTTTAGCGACCTTTGCGATTGCATTCTTTGCCCGCCCCATCGGCGGAGCACTGTTCGGCCACTTCGGAGATAAGGTCGGTCGCAAGGCGACGCTGGTTGCAGCGCTCATGACCATGGGTATTTCCACGGTCGCCATCGGTTTCCTGCCAACCTATGACTCGATCGGCGTCTGGGCAGCTCTCCTGCTGGCTCTCTGCCGCCTTGGTCAGGGACTTGGTCTCGGTGGCGAATGGGGCGGTGCGGTATTGCTTGCAACTGAAAATGCACCGGAAGGCAAACGGACATGGTATGGCATGTTCCCACAGCTCGGCGCTCCGGTTGGCTTCATTCTTGCAACGGGGATATTCCTCGTTCTGGCTGAGGCTCTGACTGAGGAACAGTTTTTTGCGTTCGGCTGGCGTATTCCATTCATCGCCAGCGCCCTTCTGGTCGGCGTAGGCTTGTTTATCCGCCTGAAGATTGCCGAAACGCCGGAATTTCAGAAGGCAATCGACAAAGCCGAACGCGTCGAAGTGCCTGTCGCAACCTTGTTCAAGAAGCACAAGATGAGCCTTGTCCTCGGTACCATCGGCGCGGTCGCGACCTTCGTCCTGTTCTATCTCATGACGGTCTTCTCGCTAGGTTGGGGCACGCGCGCCCTTGGCTATAGCCGCGAGGAATTCCTTATTCTTCAGATGATCGGTGTGGTCTTTTTCGGCCTTATGATCCCTGTGGCCGCGCTGCTGTCCGACCGTTTCGGTATGCGCCCTGTCATGATCATCGTCACTGTGCTGATCGGCATCTACGGTTTCATCATGGCACCTTTGTTCATGGCTGGCACTGCCGGGGTTCTCGCATTCCTTATCATCGGTTTTGGCTTGATGGGCCTTACCTATGGTCCAATCGGCGCGGCGCTTGCCGAACCGTTCCCGACTTCGGTCCGCTATACCGGCGCATCGTTGACGTTCAATCTGGCAGGCATTCTTGGCGCTTCGGTTGCCCCCTACATCGCGACGTGGCTCGCAACGCACTATAGCTTCGACTATGTCGGCTATTACATGGTTGCCGCTGCTGTGGTCTCACTCATCGGCTTTGCCTTTATTTCGTTCAAGCGAGACGAATAACAGGTTTACGAAGCAAAAGGCCCGCGCGGAGCAATCCGCGCGGGCCTTTTCTTTCAGAGGGACATAAGCCCTTATTCGGTATCAGCGGCTTCCAGTGCGATAGCCACCGACTGGATGATCGATGCAAAACGAACGGCCGTCTGGATCGCTTCCGACGTAACATTGGCCTTGCGTAGAACATCCTCATGCGCATCGATGCACATGCCGCAGCCGTTGATGGCGGATACCGCCAGAGACCAGAGCTCGAAATCAACCTTATCAACGCCCGGATTGCCGATCACATTCATGCGCAGCTTTGCCGGCATGGTGCGATAGTCCTTGTTGGTCGCAAGATGCACGAAGCGGTAATAGACGTTGTTCATGCCCATGATCGATGCGGCCGACTTTGCAGCTTGAATAACGGAAGCATCGACCTTGTCAGCTGCTTCAGCAACAAGTGCCTTCCGTACATCGGCGCTGCGAGAGGCAATGCCGCACGCAACGAACAGGCCGTATTTCTGCTGTGGCGACAGTGTTTCGTCGCCGGCCATGGACGAAAGATTGAGACGGACGTCCTTGGCGAAATCCGGGATCTTTGACTTCAGTTCATCGATGGACATGGAACCCTCTTATCGGTCATTCAATATTCGATAAAAGAAAGGCGGGCCTTGACCCGCCTTTCTGAACCCAAACAGGGTCCATCAAGCAGCCTTGAGCGTCTCGCCACCGACTTCGCGGTTGCACGGGCAGAGTTCATCGGTCTGCAGCGCATCGAGAACACGCAGCGTATCCTTCGGAGCGCGGCCAACGTTAAGATTGGTTGCGTAAACGTGCTGGATTGTGTTGTCTGGATCGACAACAAAGGTATAGCGGTAGGCCACGCCATCCGGCGAACGAACGCCCAGGCCATCAACCAGCGAGCCGTTGGTGTCGGCAAACGACCAGATCGGCAGCTTGTCCAGGTCCTTATGATCGCGACGCCATGCAAGCTTTACGAACTCATTGTCAGTCGAACCGCCCAGAACGACCGCGTCGCGATCTTCGAAATCCGATGCAAGACGCGCAAACTCGGCGATTTCTGTCGGGCAAACGAAGGTGAAATCCTTCGGGTAGAAGAAGATGACCTTCCACTTGCCTGCGAAGCTTGCTTCGGTAATTTCTTCAAATGCCGAAACGCCGTTTTCTTCGTGATGGTTGAAGCCGGGCTTGACGCCGGTGACCTTGAAAGAGGGGAGCTTGTCGCCGATACCGAGCATTTTATACCTGCCTGTAATTTCGGTTGTTATGCGAAAATTTCTGAATTTTCAGAACTTTCCGTCCTGCGACTCGTATATAGGGCTTCTTGCCTAATCGGTCAAAGCGATTATATCGATCAATTCTATCGATTTTAACGATGAGAAAAGCCTCAGATTGATGCTCAACATCAGTGTCCGTCAACTCCATTATTTTATGGCTCTCGTTAAAGCGGGTTCCTTCTCACGAGCAGCCGAGGTTGTAGGCGTAACACAATCGACATTGAGCGCGGCCATTCAGGCGCTTGAAACAGAACTTGGCGTAACACTGATCGATCGCTCGGGCAGACGAATGCAGCTTTTGCCTGCCGGTGAAGATTTTCTGGAGCGAGCCCGCACTATCGTAGCGCTCATCGAGGAACTACCTGAACATGCGCGGCAGGCGGAACGTCCGCTGACGACCAGATTACGGATGGGGGTAATTCCATCGATAGCGCCTTTTCTGCTGCCTAAAGTTCTGCCTGCGACTTCCAAAGCTTTTCCCGAACTGCAGCTTACCATTCGTGAAGGCCTCACGCGCTCCCTGCTCGACAGCTTGCGTTCAGGTTCGCTCGATGTGGCGCTTGTTGCCCATCCCTACGATCTCGATGAATTCGAAGTATCAGAGCTTGGTCAGGATATCTTCTATCTGGCGGTTCGGCGTGACCATGCATTGGCCAATCGCGACCGGGTCGATGCCGACGATTTGCAGGACCAGCCATTTCTCCTGCTCGAAACAGGGCATTGTCTTCGTGAACATGTCATGGCCGCCATCGGGTCCACGCCAGCGCAAGCAAGCGGCGATGTTCATGCTACATCGATCACGACCCTGGTGCAGCTTGTCGATTTTGGAATGGGCGTCACTCTCTTGCCGGAGGTAGCGGTCAAAGCGGGGGTGACGCGAGGAACCGAACTGAGCATCGTTCCTTACGACGGCAAGAACAACTACCGGTCTCTTGTTCTTGTTTGGCGCTCCAATGCTGCACGCCGTAACGAGTTTGAGCTCTTCGCGGACCATCTGCGCCGCAAATGCGTGAAGCCGGTCTAGAGAACCCCCCAGGCACGAAACCGCCCGCGTCCGGTGATCTCTCTCAGATTGAGTTCCGAGATAAGTTTCAGCGCCCCCTGTTGCGTAACCCGCAGTTCCCTTTCCACCATCTGGCTGGAAATAACAGGACTGCGCAGCACCATTTCCATCAGCTCAGGCAGTCGCGAATTGGACCTGCGCCCCTTGAGCTTTCGCTGCATTTGTTCACGCGCCAGAAGCAACCGGTCATGCTCCTTCATGGTCAGGTCAGCGGCCTCTTCAATGCTTGCAAAAAACGTCTTGAGACGGATCAGACGGTTAGAGGAGCGACGTTCATCCGGTCGTTTCGCGCGAAGGCCGAGACTGACTGTCGGCAGATGCCCTTTTGCAAGACCGCTCTGGCGCAGGAATGCGGCTGTCAGCAATCTCCCTATCCACGTCGATCGCTGCACAACTTCCAGCGAGAACCAGGCATCATGGATCAATGCTGCACGCATAAGAGGCGGCAAATGTCTGGTGTTGGCAAGACAATCGCGCCATTCCTGCAAACGCGCCTCCTCATCCCAGTCATCGTCGTAAAGCAGCGTATCGCGCGCTGTCATTTCCGGTGTGGACTTGCCGGGCACCATACCTTCCAGAAGGGCACCGGTCCGGGCAAGAAGGTTGTCGATGTCATTGAGCAGCGGATCGAACTCCTCATCCGACGTCTCGCGAGGTTCGATTTCCGAAGATGCGACCTCCATGGAGCGACCAAGCAATTGATGGATACCAGCGGGCCCAAGAGCCCAATCAGCAGATTTTCCAGCAATCAGCCGACGCATGCGTAAAACGGCATGCGCAATGGTCAGCGCATGACTTGGCATCCGGCTGTCCATCAAAGCATCATGCAGGACCAAGTCTTCCATATGCACCAGTTCGCCTTCAAGCCACATCGAAGCGACTGCATCATGCATATGCATCCGTTCAATCATGCCTTCGCGAATGGGTGAGCGCGAAAGACGCTCGTCGAGCCGAACCAGAGCCGCCGTAGCATTGCTCACGGGCACAAAAAATTCTTCGAACGGCAAATCATCAATCTTGTAGGCCATGTCCCGCATATCGCAAGCGATTGCGGTAAAAGGCAAACGAAATTACCGTCTTACCCGAGGACCTCCGCAACTTTGACAGTGCGCCCTTCCCTGACCGAAAGAAGAGCAGCCTCGGCGAGGGCCAGAGCCTGCAATCCATCTTCTGCTGAAGGATACGGCGCTTTTCCAGTGTCAAGCGCATCGATAAACGAGGCGATTTCTGCGGCGTAGGCGGCGGTGTAGCGGGTCATGAAAAAATCGTGCAATGGCGGCCGGTTATAGCCGTCTTTAGAAGCGATCTCTATTGATACAGGACGCTGGTTTTCCGCCGAAACAGCGCCGAGCGATCCGTGGACTTCAATGCGCTGGTCATAGCCATAGGAAGCACGGCGCGAATTGGAAATGATGCACTGTCGCCCGGAAGCGGTGGTCAGGATGACGCTCGCGCTATCATAATCGCCGAGTTCTCCGATTTTGGGATCGACAAGAACCGAGGCCGACGCCGATACACTCTCAATTTCCTCGCCAAGGAGAAAACGCGCCATATCGAAATCGTGGATCGTCATGTCGCGAAAAATGCCCCCGGATACTTTGATATATTCGGCGGGTGGCGCGCCCGGATCGCGGCTTGTGATCGTCACCATTTCAACATTGCCGATCCGTCCGTCTTCAATGGTTTTTCGGACTGCCGCGAAATGCGGATCGAAACGGCGATTGAAGCCCAGCATCACTTTTGCGCCGGTTTCGCGAATAACATTCAGACAGGCTCGCACACGCGCAATATCAAGATCGATGGGTTTCTCACAAAAAACAGCCTTGCCGGCGCGAGAAAAGCGTTCGATAAGATCGGCATGTGTATTGGTCGGCGTGCATATCAGCACAGCATCGATATCGTCTAACTTTTCGATTTCGCCGATGGTTCGAATGTCCGCACCGGCTGCATCGGCAATTACCCTTGCCGCGGCCTCATCGGCATCTGCAACGGCGACCAGTCGGGCGCGCTTGTCCGCAGCGATTGCGCCTGCATGAACCTTGCCGATACGCCCCGCGCCGAGCAATGCCAGACGTGTCACCATTGCCTCATCCTCCCAGAAAATGGCCATCTTCAAACGAGTGAAGATACGATATAGAATATTTATTCCATTTTGCTAGAATGTGGCATAAAGATTGTCAAGAGACCATATTGAAAGGCCAATGATGGATTCCCCTACACCGTCATCAATCAGCGTCCCGACGAATATCAAGGAATTTGAAGCGAAGTTGCTGGAGGTATCCGACCGTTTGCCGAAGCGGCTCAAACAGTGTGCTGATTTCGTCGCGGCCAATCAGGATCGCATCGCCGTGTCAACCGTCGCCGAGATGGCCGAAGGCGCGGGCGTACAGAGTTCCGCCTTCATGCGGTTCTGCCAAATCATGGGTTTCTCCGGCTTTTCGGAAATGCAGAAACTGTTTCGGGATTCCTATGCGGGCGGCTGGCCTGATTATTCGACCAGATTGCAACATCTGCGCGAAACCGCGACGGGCAGTGCCCCTGCCCTTCTTGCGGAGTTTGCCGAGGCCGGACGCACCTCCCTCGAAGGCTTGCTCAAAACCATTGATCCTCAAGCACTCGAAAAGGCTGTTCAGCTTTTGGCGAGCGCGCACACGATCCACATCGTTGGAATCCGTCGCGCTTTTCCAGTTGCAAGCTATCTGGCTTACGCGTTGGAAAAAATGCACGTTCCTGCCATGTTGCACAGCGCCGTTGGCAAACTGGAAAACCCGCATGCTATTCGCGAAGGCGATGTGCTTCTGGCCATTACGTTTTCCCCTTACTCGCCGGAAACCGTCGCCATGGCCGAAGCCGTCGCCGCGCGCGGTATTGACGTCGTTGGTATCACAGACACATTTGTCAGCCCAATGAGCAAATCCGCCAAGCAGACATTGCTGGTTTCAGAAGTGGATTTCGGCGCATTCCGTTCGCTCTCCGCAACGCTTTGCCTCGCTATAGCACTGGCTGTGGCGGTGGGGACACTACGTCAAGGCGACTGACCTTTGTATGCATCATTCCATTTTTCGGTTGAAATGGAATAATAAATCCATTTTAATCGAAAATGGAATAACTGCTATGCGTACTGAATCGTGCGGCTATGGCAGCAATAAGAATGCAGAGGGAGGAACCTGGTGAAGCGGCTCGACTTGATCACAATTGGCCGATCTTCGGTGGACCTGTATGGCGCGCAGGTTGGCGGGCTTCTGGAAGACATGGCCTCCTTCAACAAATATGTTGGCGGCTCCCCCACCAACATTGCAACCGGAACTGCAAGGCTCGGCCTCAAATCGGCATTGATCACGCGTGTCGGCGATGAGCACATGGGGCGTTTCCTTCTGCGCGAACTCGAACGCGAAGGCGTGGACACACGCGGTATCGTTACCGATCCGCAACGCCTGACCGCCCTGGTCATCCTCGGCATTCGCGACCAGCAACATTTTCCGCTGATCTTCTATCGCGAGAATTGTGCCGACATGGCTTTATGCGAGGACGACATCGATCCGGCCTTCATCGCCGAATCCAGCTGCGTGTTGGCCACCGGCACACATCTTTCGCATCCGAAGACCGAAGCAGCCGTCCTTAAGGCACTCCATCTTGCCCGAGGGAACGGCAGCCGCACAGCACTCGACATAGACTACCGCCCCAATCTATGGGGGCTTTCCGGTCATGGCGATGGTGAAAACCGTTTCATCGAATCCGCCTCCGTCACAGCCAAGCTGCAATCGACGCTTCATCTGTTTGATCTCATCGTTGGAACGGAAGAGGAATTCCACATCGCAGGCGGTTCGACCGATACACTGCAGGCGCTGAAAGCCGTGCGTGATGTGACGAGTGCCGCACTGGTCTGCAAACGCGGTCCGATGGGAGCGGTGATTTTCGAAGGCCCAATTCCTGACAGTCTCGACGAGGGACAGAGCGGCGAGGGTTTTCCGATTGATGTTTTCAATGTGCTTGGCGCAGGCGACGGATTCATGTCCGGCCTTTTGCGTGGCTGGCTGAAAGGCGAAGACTGGCCTACCAGCCTCAAATTCGCCAATGCCTGCGGCGCCTTTGCAGTCTCGCGGCATGGATGCACGCCAGCCTATCCAAGTTGGGAAGAGCTTCAGTATTTTTTCCGCACTGGCATTCGCAACAAGGCTTTGCGCAAGGATGCAGCCCTGGAGCAGATACACTGGTCCACCAACCGCAATGGCAGCTGGCCGCATATGCGTGTCTTCGCATTCGACCACCGCATCCAACTTGAAGAAATGGCAGCCGAAGCGTGTGTTTCAACCGAAAAGATCGGGGAATTCAAACAGCTTTGCTTGAATGCTGCCTTGCAGGTCGCAAACGGGTCCAAGGGTTACGGAATATTGTGCGACGGGCGGCTTGGCCGCGATGCGCTTTACCGGGCGGCGGGTACGGGCTTGTGGATCGGACGCCCTACTGAATGGCCCGGTTCCCGGCCACTTAAACTGGAGCCGGAACTCGGACCGGACTGCGGCGGACTTGTGGAGTGGCCTGTCGAGAATGTGGTAAAATTGCTATGCTTCTATCACCCGGATGACCCAGCCGAGTTCAAAGCGCAGCAGGAAAAAACTGTTTTACGTCTTTTCGCCGCTGCCCGGCGTAACCGACTGGAATTCCTGTTCGAAATTATCCCATCCAAAGCGGGGCCGGTCGATGACAACACGACAGCTCGTGTGATTGAGCGGTTCTATGAGATCGGTGTTTATCCCGACTGGTGGAAGCTTGAACCCATGAAAACCAAGGCAGCCTGGGCCAATGCCTGCGATGCAATTACCCGTAACGACGCACACACACGCGGCATTGTTGTCCTGGGACTGGATGCACCCGTCGAAGAACTGGAAGCCAGTCTCGCAATTGCTGCCGAGTTCGACCTCGTCAAAGGTTTTGCAGTCGGGCGCACGATCTTTGGTGATGCAGCGCGCAAATGGCTGAATGGTTCGATCAGCGACGAAGAAGCAGTCGCCGACATGGCCGCACGCTATCGCAGCCTTTGCAACGTTTGGGACAGCGTGCGCAAATATTGAGTTCGTTCTGCCGGGAGGAAGCTGGAGGAGCTATGAGAACCATTCGATTGACCGCCGCGCAGGCATTGGTGCGCTATCTCGCAAACCAGCTGACGCCGGAAGGAGAGACTTTTATCGCAGGCGTCTGGGCCATTTTCGGTCACGGCAATGTGGCCGGGCTTGGCGAGGCGCTTTACGGCATTCGTGAGGAATTGCCCACATGGCGCGGCCACAATGAACAGACCATGGCCCATGCGGCCATTGCTTACACCAAACAGCTTGGCCGCAAGCGCGCTAGTGCCGTCACCTCCTCCATCGGTCCCGGTGCGACGAACATGGTCACGGCAGCAGCACTTGCCCATGTAAATCGCCTGCCGGTTCTTCTTATTCCCGGCGACGTCTTTGCCAATCGGGGACCTGATCCCGTCTTGCAGCAGATTGAAGACTTCAATGACGGCACCATGAGCGTCAATGACTGTTTTCGTCCGGTCAGCCGCTATTTCGACCGGATCACCCGGCCCGAACAACTTCTCACTGCGCTGCCTCGTGCCTTCCGCACCATGACTGATCCGGCTGATTGCGGACCGGTGACGCTTGCCTTTTGTCAGGATGTACAGACGGAGGCGTATGACTGGCCGGAAGAGTTCTTTGAACAAAAAGTCTGGTACTGGCGCCGCCCGCCGCCGGATGAGAATGAACTGAATGCTGCAGCAGGAGCAATCAAGGCCGCGCTCAAACCCGTCATTGTGGCCGGCGGTGGAGTACATTACTCCGGCGCGCACGAAGCGTTGCGCAGTTTTGCCGAAACGCACGGCGTTCCGGTCATTGAAACGCAGGCTGGCAAATCGGCTCTGCCGTGGGACCATCCACTCAACTTCGGCCCCGTGGGCGTCACCGGGGCGGACAGCGCTAATGCGATTGCAGCAGAAGCTGATCTCGTAATCGGCGTTGGCACGCGCTTTCAGGATTTCACGACTGGATCATGGGCGCTGTTCAAGCATCGGGGACGCAAGCTGCTCTCGCTCAACGTCCAACCCTATGACGGCTCAAAGCACGGTTCTCTGCCGTTGGTTGCGGACGCAAAGATTGGTCTTGAAGCTCTATCAAACGCGATTGGCAGCTATAAGCGCCACCCCGTGGATACCACGTTGAAAGAGAGGTGGTTTGCAGCGGCAGACCAGTTCACTGCCGCCCCCGGCGATGGCAATGCCTTGCCGACCGATATGCAGGTTATTGGCGCGGTACAGCGCCAGGCACGGGAGAATACCGTCGTCATGTGCGCGGCGGGCACAATGCCCGGAGAGTTGCACCAACTCTGGAAAGCCGGTCGCCCCATGTCCTATCATATGGAGTATGGCTTCTCCTGCATGGGTTATGAAATTGCTGGCGGCCTTGGCATCAAGATGGCCGAACCGGACCGCGACGTCATCGTGATGGTTGGCGACGGCTCCTACATGATGGCCAATTCCGAACTCGCCACCGCCGTCATGATGGGACAGAAGATTACGGTCGTCGTTACCGACAATCGCGGTTTCGGCTGCATCAACCGGCTTCAGATGGCGTCCGGCGGCGCCGAGTTCAACAACCTGCTTGACCATGCCGCCCATGTTAATCCGTCGAAGATCGATTTCGCTGCCCACGCCGGAGCGATGGGCGCGGATACGAAGAAAGTAGGATCGATCCGCGAGCTGGAACATGCCCTTGCCGAAGCCAGCAACAGTACGCGCACGACAGTCGTCATTATCGACACCGACCCCTACCCGACGCCTGAAACCGGTGGATGGTGGTGGGATGTTGCCGTGCCGGAAGTGTCCGAGCGCGAACAGGTGCGGGCTGCCCGGAAAGATTATGAAGCCAAGCTCAAAGAAAGAAACTGACCGATGATCCTCTATGGCACCAATCCAATTGCCTGGTCGAACGACGATGATCGCACCCTCGGCGCGCACATCACGCTGGATCAATGCCTCAATGAAACCGCCGAAATCGGCTTCGACGGGATCGAGAAAGGTCATAAGTTTCCGCAGGAAGCCGACGCTCTTAAAGCCGTGCTCGAGCCCCGCAGTCTTCGCTATGTATCGGGCTGGCATTCACTCAATCTGTTGGTGAATTCCGTCGAAGAAGAAAAGAAGGCGATGCAGCCTGCGCTCGATCTTCTGAAAGCGATGGGTTCGAAGGTCATCATCGTTTGCGAAACCTCGAACGCCATTCATGGTGACAACGACAAACCGCTATCCGAGCGTCCGGTGCTGGAAGAAGCGCGCTGGGAAGAATTTGGGACGGGCGTCGAAGCACTGGCAGAATTTGCCGCGGCCCAAGGTATCGCGCTTGTCTACCATCATCACATGGGAACGGTAGTGCAGAGTGAAGACGAGATTGATCTTCTGATGCAGCATACCGGGCCGCACACGAAGCTTCTTCTCGATACCGGTCATTGCCTGTTCGGCGGTGGTGATCCGGAACGGGTTGCCAAAAAGCATATGGGCCGCGTCGGTCATATCCACGCCAAGAACGTTCGTCCGGCGGTAGCTACCGAGGTACGGAACCAGAGCTTGTCTTTTCTGGAGGGAGTTCGTCGCGGTGTATTCACTGTTCCCGGCGATGCAGAGGGCGGCGTCGACTTCACGCCTGTGCTGAAAGTCGCGGCTGACAAAGCCTATCAGGGCTGGCTGGTGATCGAGGCCGAACAGGACCCGGAAGTTCGCAATCCGTACCAGTATCAGTCACTCGGGTTGAAATCACTGAAATCATTCGCACGTGAAGCAGGACTCGACACAGGAGACTGAGACATGGCCAATTTGTTGCGCAAGCCCAAGGGCACGCATGGAAAGGTCCACGACATCACCCCTGAAAGTGCCCAATGGGGCTATGTCGGATTCGGACTCTATCGTCTCAAAGCCGGTGAGAGCGTTTCGGAAAAGACTGGATCGACCGAAGTGATCCTCGTCCTTGTGGAAGGCAAAGCGAAGATTTCCGCCTCTGGCGAGGATTTCGGCGAAATGGGCGAACGCATGAGTGTGTTCGAGAAGCTGCCACCACATTGCCTCTATGTTCCAGTTGAAAGCGATTGGAGTGCCACAGCTACCACCGATTGCGTGCTCGCCATTTGTACCGCGCCAGGCAAGCCGGGCCGCAAGGCGCAGAAGCTTGGGCCGGAAAGTCTGACGTTGGAACAACGCGGAAAAGGCGCCAATACCCGCTTTATCCATAACATAGCGATGGAAGGCCGTGACGTTGCCGACAGCCTTCTTGTCACCGAGGTCTTCACGCCACAGGGAAACTGGTCATCCTATCCGCCCCATAGACACGACGAAGACAATTTTCCCGATATGACTTATCTGGAAGAGACCTATTATCACCGCCTCAATCCGGCGCAGGGTTTTGGCTTCCAGCGTGTTTTCACAGAAGATGGAAGCCTCGATGAAACCATGGCGGTCGCGGATGGAGATGTCGTACTTGTGCCAAAAGGCCACCATCCCTGTGGTGCGCCCTATGGCTATGAGATGTATTATCTCAACGTGATGGCCGGTCCCCTGCGCAAATGGCGGTTCAAGAACCACCCCGATCACGACTGGATTTTCAAACGCGACAATCCCTAACGTAGCTCTCGCCCGTCTTCGAAGGGAGATCGACTCGTGTAAGCTATCGGCAGGTCAACAGAAGACTTGCCGATTTGTTTTGGGGAGAGCCTATTGAACGAGCGTGTGCGGTTTCAGCTTTCGTCCGCAGTTTTTGTCATTCTGGCACGTGGACCAGAGATTTGCATGTTGCAGCGGAAAGCGACCGGCTGGATGGACGGTTGCTTCAGTATTCCTGCAGGAGGGCTGGATTCAGGCGAAACGATCCGCAGCGCAGCCGCCCGGGAAGCCTTTGAAGAGACCGGCGTTGTCATAGCCCCCGAGGCCCTGAAACCGGTCCACACGTTGCATAGTCTGACGGCTGGCAACCAATGGCTTGGTCATTTCTTCCGCGCAGAAGAATGGACCGGCACGCCTACCATATGCGAGCCGGACAAGCATGCCGACCTGCAATGGAGAAATCTGGACAGTCTTCCAGAAAATACCATTCCCTATGTACGGCAGGCGCTTCTCTGCGTCACCCACAATGAACCCTATTCAGAGTATGGCTGGGGATGACCCCCGAAACGTCGGGACTATCAGTCAGAGACCGGCAATCTTCTTGAGATCATCGATCGCACCGGGCGCTGCTACGAAAACCTTGTTGCCTTTGGTGAGATTTTCTCCGTCAACAGGGAAAGGATGTGCATAACCGCCTGCCTCACGCACGAGGCAAAACCCAGCCATGCAATCCCAGGCATGCATATACGGTTCGTAATAGCCAACCAGCCTGCCGGCCGCGACATAGGCTATCATCAGAGCACCTGAGCCGTTGCGAATGAACGTGCCACCAGCCTCAAGCAGGTCTTCCACGATTTTCGCCACGAGTTGTGGCGTCACATAGTTATTGGCACCGATACCCGTCACCGAGTTACGGATTGTGCGGCTCGGGTCCAGAACCAGTTTCCTGCCGTCAAGCGTCGCGCCGAGACCTTTGGCAGAGGCATAAAGCTCGTCAAAGCAAGGAGCCTGGATTACGCCAATGACAGGCTCTCCGTCTTTAAGAACGGCAATGGAGACGCACCAGTTCGGCATGCCGTTGACGAAAGGACTGGTGCCGTCGATAGGATCCACGACCCAGGTGTAGCCCGAAATGCCGTCATTCAGCCCGTATTCCTCCCCCAGAAAGCCATCTTGCGGAAAGATTTCCGACACACGGGTGCGAATGAGCTTTTCGACGTCCCTGTCAGCAATCGATACCACATCCTGCGGGTCGCGCTTGGTTTCGATAACCAGTGTTTCGCGCCGCTTGAAATAGTCGAGAGCCTTAGCGCCCGCCTCGCGCGCGATCTTTTCGGCAAGCGCCAGCCGCGCTTCTAATTCCTGTCGGGGATGGGACGTCATGATGATTTTCCGATGAGAGATAAAGAAAGGCGCGACGTTTCTGCGCCTATTGATTGATGATAGCAAGCCCGCGCGTTTTGAACTCGATAGAGATATCGGTTTGTGGCGGCAGAGCCTCTTCAACCGCCGGATCGACAATGAAGAGCTTGCCGTGTTCGGTCTCGATTTCATATTCGATATGATCGCCGAGATACGCCGAGTGTGCGACCCGCCCGGGGAAGCCACCACCTGCCTTTGGATGCAAGGTCACTGCATTGGGACGGATAGCAAGCTGCGCCGGGCCCGGTCGGGCATTGCGTACTGCTACCCGGTGGGTCAGGCTGCCCACACGAATGACGGCCTCGGTGCCATCCGCTGTCATCACCTCACATGGAACAACATTCGCCTCTCCCATGAAATCCGCGATGAAGGCGGAGGCTGGCGTTTCATAAAGGTCACGTGGACTTCCTTTCTGTGCGATATTGCCCTCCTTCATGACAATGATTGTGTCGGAGACGGCCAGCGCCTCGTCCTGATCATGTGTGACATAGACGGCAGTAAAACCGAGCCGCTGCTGAAGCTCCCGAATTTCGGTGCGCACACGGCGGCGCAGGCGGGCGTCGAGGTTCGAAAGCGGTTCATCCAGAAGCAGAACTTGCGGTTCCAGCACCAGAGCACGGGCCACCGCAACACGCTGTTGCTGGCCACCCGACAGCTCTGCCGGAAGGCGATACCCCATTCCTGCAAGACCGACGAGCTTCAGCCCCTCTTCCGCACGTTCGCGCGCTTCGGCCTTTTTGAAACCTGAGGATTCCAGGCCGTAGGCTACATTGTCGAGCGAACTCATGTGCGGAAACAGCGCATAGGACTGGAAGACCATCGATACGTCACGCTCATTGGCTGGCAGATTGGTCACGTCCTTGCCACCGATCAGAATACGGCCTGACGTGGGATGTTCCAGCCCAGCCAGCAATCGCAATGTCGTCGTCTTGCCGCAACCGGACGGTCCGAGCAGCGTAACCAGAGTTCCCGGTTCGACGGTCAAAGACAGGTCGGGCAATGCGGTAAAGTTCCCGAATTTCTTGGTGACGTTCTCAAATGTAACGGAGCCGGGACGGATCGCAGTCATGCGGTTTTCTCCTGACGAACGGGTTTGATGGATGTGACAGCCGCGACACGGTTTTCGCGTCTCAGCTTGCGTTCACCCACGAGAAGCTGGAAACCTGTGATCACGACGATCATGACCACGATCAGCATCGATGAATACGCAATGGCCACACCGAATTCACCGTTTTCGACCAAGCCGACAATGTAGGATGTCGCCATATTGTACTGCGCTGAGACAAGGAAGATGACCGCGCTGATGGAGGTGATGGCACGCACGAAGGAATAAACCAATGCTGCCGTGATTGCCGGACGAAGCAGCGGCAGAATGACCTTGCGGATGGTGCGGAAGCTGTTTGCCCGGAGCGTCAGGGAGGCTTCATCGAGGCTCTTGTCGAGCTGGCTCATGGCTGCGATACCGCCGCGAACGCCGACAGGCATATTGCGGAATACGAAACATGCAATCAGGATCAGCGCTGTGCCGGTCATTTCAAGCGGAGGCAGATTGAAAGCCATGATGTAGCTGACGCCGATAACCGTTCCGGGAATGGCGAAGCTCAACATCAGGGCGAATTCGAAGATGTTCCGTCCGACGAAACGCTGGCGAACGATCAGATAAGCCGTCAGCAAACCAACAGCAGCAGTCAGCGGTGCTGAAATTAGCGAGATTTCCATTGTCGTCCAGAACGAATTCCAAGCCACGCCGGTCCATGCAACGCCATTCTCGGTCCAATTAATCGAAAAGGCACGTGCGTAGTGCTCGACAGTCAATGTATTGTCGAGTCCCCATTGCCGGACGAAGCCGCCGATAAGGATCATCGCGTAAACAACGACAGTGAAAATCATCCACGGAATGACAATGGTATAAACGCCGATCTTTAACCCTTGTGGCAACCCGGCATGCATGCCGGAATCGCCCTTGCCGGTCACCGTCGCGAAATTCCTGCCTGAAAGCCAGACACGCTGGATGAGAAATGCGGTCAATGTAAAGCAGAGCAACACAATGGCGAGAACTGCCGCACGAGACGGATCGTTCTGCGCGCCCACCACAGCAAAGAAGATTTCTGTCGAAAGCACGCCATTGCTGCCTCCGAGCACCATCGGATTGCCGAAATCCGCCATGCTTTCTATGAAAGCGATGAGAAATGCATTGGCGAGCCCCGGCGCCATCAGCGGCAACGAAACCCTGCGGAATGTCCGCCAGCGATTTGCACGCAAGGTTTGCGATGCCTCTTCCATCGATGGTGACACGCCTTCGACAACGCCGATAAGCACGAGGAAAGAAATCGGTGTGAATGAGAGGACCTGTGCGATCCATATGCCGGTGAGACCATAGAGCCACCGTCCCGGCTCAACGCCGAATATATTGGAAATCTGTTCAGTTACCACGCCTGCGCGACCGAAAAGCAGCGTCAACGCCAAACCGACTACGAAGGGCGGCGTAATGATAGGCAATATGGTGAGAAGCCGAAGACCTTTCTTGAAAGGGAAAGCGGTACGGGTAGCGACCAGTGCAAAGGCAAGCCCCAGTACGGTGGATCCGGTTGCCGTCATCAGCGCCAGCCATAATGTGCGCCAGGCAACGCCACATCGCCCTTCGCCTATAACGCAGGCCAGGCTCCAAATCGAGGAATCCTGAATGTTACCTATGAAACCCTCAGGCTTGAACGAGCCGTCGAAATCCTGCACTGATCCGGCAAACATGCTGATAACCGGATAGAAAACGAAGACAGCCACCAGTGCGACGAGCAACGTGATAGAAGAGACGACAAAAGCATCCCCCTTCATCACGCCACGTTCCGCGAGGCCAAACGAGAAAATCAGCAGAAAGCAGAAGCCTGTAAGGATCGCGCCGGCGCCAAAGGCCGGCTGACCGTCGGCGAGCGCGCCGAACAGATTTTCGCTGATGATCCAATTCCAGCCGGAAAAGCCGATAGCTAGTCCTTGCAGCGCCAAGAAACCTACGCCGAGGGCGCTTGCCCAGATCAGAACCCCACTCCGACGCTCAGGCAATAGAAAACGGGCGCCAGCACAAAGCAGCATGAACACAGCGATAACGCCAAGCCATGGGCGTCCGAAGAATACCATCTGCCAAAGGCCGGGTGCCGTTGCACCATCGCCAAACATTCCGTTCAACCAGCCAAGGCTCAGAAAGCCATCTTCTATGCGATACCACGGCAATAGGACAAATGCCGCAAGCGCAATGGCGAGAACAATATCCAGTCTGCGATGATGCTGTTTCATGGATGTCCGCGTCCCTCCAGATCGGGGATTTCCAAGGAATGACTACAGGCTCCAGCTCCAGCATATTTCAGGACTGCCGCTAGCTTGCTCTGCCATTCGGAATCAGTGCGCCGCCCCCATGAGCGGCACACGGATTTCAACCAATGCAAATTCAGTTGGCGTGCGCGCCGATTTCCTTATCCCAGCGCTCTAGCAATTCCTTGCGCTTGGCCGGTTCGCCATAGGTCTTGAAGTCATAATCGATGAGTTTGATATCCTCGAAGCGCGGTGATTCCTTTGGAACCTCCGCCGACTTGTTTGACGGTAGCTGGAAGGACTTAGCATCCTTCATATGCGACTGCACTTCGGCGGTGAGCGCCCAGTCGTACCACTTCTTGGCATTCTCGAGATTCTTGGCGCCCTTGATGATGGACATAGAGCCAATTTCGTAGCCTGTGCCTTCACACGGTGCGATCGATTTGATGGGGAAGCCTTCTGCCGTCATCGACACCGCATCGTGCATGAAGACGATGCCGATGCCGGTTTCGCCTCGCGCCGCCGACTTGACCGGAGCCGATCCGGACTTGGTGTACTGCGATACGTTCTCATTGAGCTTCTTCAGGTAATCATAGGCTTTGTCTTCGCCCATGATCTGCACCAGCGTAGCCAGCGCCGTATAAGCCGTGCCAGAAGAGTTCGGATTGGCCATCTGAATTTCGCCCTTATAGGAGGGGTCAAGCAGATCGGCCCAGCATTTCGGATCTTTCAGATTTTTCTTGGCCAGAATATCGGTGTTGTATCCCCAACCGAGCGCACCGGCATAAACGCCAACGGTACGGAAGCCGGAGCTTTCAGCCTGCTTCTTGGCCCAATCGTTTAGTTGGTCGAGCATTGGCGACTTATATTCAAGCGTCAGCCCTTCGGAAGCTGCCTGCAGATGCGGATCGCCCGTACCAGCCCACCAGATATCTGTCTTGGGATTGCGCGCTTCGGCCCGTATCTTGGCATAGGTTTCACCGGAAGAAAGCCGCACCATGTTGACCTTGATGCCGGTGTCCTTCTCGAACATGTTCTTCATCTGCTCACAAATGACCACATCTGCCGAACAAATAAGATTGAGATTGCCTGAAGCCTGCGCAGAAAAAGCAAATGAAGATACGCCCGCGGCCAGCGCCGCAACCAGAAATGCCGAACGCATTGTTGTCCTCCCTTTTGCGGCGCCTCCACGCCGACGCTTTTGCAAGCGTGTGCACAGTCTTTGCCTTTTATGAAAACCTGTCAATGCCTTTGTAAATTTTATTCTGAAATAATAAAAAGTAATTCAATCGTTCTGTTTCTGATAATCGCCTGCACAGCCATGCAAGCTATTCCCGACCAGAGAAAAAGGCGGCCAAAGCCGCCTTTTTAAATTGCACGCCGTACAGGGACGCGATCAGCCTATGGCCATCAGGCTCGCGTTGCCACCCGCTGCCGTGGTGTTGATCGAAGTCGAAACCTCTTCCAGAAGCCAGTTGAGGCAATAAGCATCCGGGTTGTTTGCCAATTCGGCCGTAGAAGCTGCCTGCGTCAAAACCAGCGGTCCAGGCAGTGTCGCAATCTTCTTGTTTATTTCGACGATGCGCTCAGCATCCCCTTCAACCAGCGCACCCGCAAAGGGAGCATCGGATTCCCAGTTATTTGTCCAGATCGTACGCGCTGCCACAGAAGCCGGAATGTCTTTCAGAACATTCCGCAAGCCCGAAGTCTCGTCAATATAGACAGTATTGCCTGTGGCAAGGGCGGCGGTCATCTGGCGATAAAGACCAGTTTCTGTCTGTGGGACCAGCAGAATGTTTCCACGCGGATGCAGCGCATAAAGATTACGTTCACCGACCGGGCCCGGTAGTTCGAGATCAAGACCAAGCGCCGAAGCGCTGCCTATGTCGCGTGCCGCCTGCGCGAGATCGTTCATGCCGCGCTGGCCAAGCCATTTGGCGAAATCCTTGAGCGCCGGATCGGTGTGAACCGAACTATGACGCGGTGGAATTGGCGCTGTCTCTAGGAGACGGCCAAGATAGAGCGGCCCTCCGGCCTTGGGGCCGGTTCCGGACAAGCCACGCCCGCCGAAAGGCTGCACGCCGACAATAGCACCGATAACGTTGCGATTGACGTAGACATTGCCGACACGGATGCGATCCGCGACGTTGGCTATGGTTTCGTCAAGGCGAGTATGCAGACCGAAAGTAAGTCCATAACCGGTGGCGTTGATATCATCGATCAGACGCTCCATGTCATCGCGCTTATAACGCACGACATGCAGAACCGGGCCAAAGACTTCCCGCTTCAGATCGAGAAGCGAATTAATTTCGATTATTGTCGGCGCAACGAAAGTTCCATTCTGTGTTTCAGGACCGAGCGGAAGCTGCTCGACCTTGCGACCGAGATCGCGCATTCCCTGAATGTGCTTTTCGATGACATTCTTGGCTTCCTCGGTAATGACCGGGCCAATATCAACCTTCAGCCTGTCGGTGCGACCAATGGAAAGCTCCTTCAGCGCGCCCTTGAGCATGGTCAAGATACGGTCTGCCACATCTTCCTGAAGACAGAGAACGCGCAGCGCCGAACAACGCTGACCGGCGCTGTCGAACGCCGATGCGATTACGTCGAAAACGACCTGCTCGGCAAGCGCAGACGAATCCACGATCATTGCGTTCTGGCCGCCAGTTTCGGCGATCAGCGGGATTGGTTTGCCGTTAGGCAACAGACGCGAGGCAAGCTGAGCCTGAATGAGGCGAGCCACTTCGGTAGAGCCGGTAAACATCACGCCGCATGTTTCTGCGGCCGCAACCAGCGCTGCCCCAATGCGGCCATCCCCCGGCAGCAGCTGCAACGCATCGGCTGGAACGCCAGCTTCATGCAGGATACGAACGCCCTGTGCTGCAATGAGCGGGGTTTCTTCGGCGGGCTTCGCCAGCACCGGATTGCCCGCTACAAGCGCTGCCGCAATCTGGCCCGTAAAGATTGCCAGAGGGAAATTCCACGGGCTGATGCAAACGATGGGTCCGAGCGCCTTGTGGCCCACCCCAAGCGTACGACGGGTCTGCTCTGCATAATAGCGCAGGAAGTCGATGGCTTCGCGTACTTCTGCAATTGCGTTTGGCATGGATTTGCCGGCCTCGCGCATGATGAGACCGAGCAGAACCGGCATGTCGCGCTGCATGATGTCCGCTGCGCGTTCAAGACAAGTGGCACGTTCGACTGGCGAAACTGCGGACCAGCTCGCCATTGCCTTCTGTGCAGCCTTCATGGCCTTCGCTACGTCTGCTTCGGCGATCTCCGTCACCGTGCCCACAATATCGCTCCTGTCACCGGGATTGAGGACCGAGCGGCTGGTACCCTTGACCTTCGCGCCAGCAACCTGCGGCTCCGATGTCCATGCACGGTCGGCGCTGTCCTTCAGAATTTTGCTGAGTTCGGCGAGCGTGACCTCATTCGACAAATCGAGACCGTCAGAATTCCTGCGAGCGCCATAAAGATTTTCCGGCAGGGAAATCTGATCGTGGCGGGCGCCGACGACAGCCATCGAGCGAACAACATCCACCGGATCGGCGATCAGCTCATCGACGGAAACAGTTTCATCGCCAATGCGGTTGACGAAGGATGAGTTCGCGCCGTTTTCGAGAAGACGACGAACAAGGTACGCCAGAAGCGTCTCGTGTGTGCCGACCGGCGCATATATGCGAGCCGGGCGACCAAGTTTCTCAGCGCCCACAACCTCGTCATAGAGTGGTTCGCCCATGCCGTGCAGGCACTGGAACTCGAACTTGCCGGTTTTGAAGTCCGGACCGGCCAGATGATAGATCGTAGCAAGCGTCTGCGCATTGTGCGTCGCAAATTGCGGGAAGACGGCATCGGTTGCAGCAAGCAGTTTACGGGCGCAGGCAATGTAGGAAACGTCAGTATGAACCTTGCGGGTATAAACCGGGAAGTCTTCCAGACCGTCCACCTGCGCGCGCTTGATTTCGGCGTCCCAATAGGCGCCTTTCACCAGACGCACCATGACGCGGCGCTTGTTCTGGCGAGCCAGATCGATGATGAAGTCGAGTACGAACGGACAACGCTTCCCATAAGCCTGCACTACGAAACCGATACCTTCCCAATCGGCCAGATCCCGATCTTCGATCAGGCTCTGCAAAAGATCGAGAGAAAGTTCCAGGCGGTCGGCTTCTTCGGCGTCGATGTTGAGGCCAATATTGTAGGACTTTGCAATCGCGGCAAGCGCCTTCACCTTGGGCAGCAATTCACCCATGACACGCTCGCTCTGCGAGCGGACATAGCGCGGATGCAGCGCCGAAAGCTTGATGGAAATACCGGGGCCGTCGTAGATGCCGCGACCGGCAGAAGCACGGCCAATGGCGTGGATTGCGGTCTCGTAATCCTTGTAATAGCGCTCGGCGTCAGCCGCAGTCGTCGCGGCCTCGCCCAGCATATCGTAGGAGTAACGGAAGCCGCGCTCTTCCAGCGGTTTGGCGCGCTTCAATGCTTCTTCGATGGTTTCGCCAGTGACGAACTGTTCGCCCATCATGCGCATCGCCATGTCGACGCCGCGACGAATGACAGGTTCACCGCAACGGGCGATCAAACGCGTCAGCGCGGCCGAAAGGCCGCGATCATTGACCGTATTCGTCAGCTTGCCGGTGACCACAAGTCCCCATGTCGCAGCATTGACGAATAGCGAACGACCACCGCCAATATGCGACTTCCAGTCGCCGTTCGAAATCTTATCGCGGATCAACGCATCACGCGTCGCCATGTCAGGAATACGCAGCAAGGCTTCCGCGAGGCACATAAGTGCCACGCCTTCCTGGCTCGACAGCGAATATTCATGTACCAGGCCTTCGACGCCGGTGCCTTTGTGCTTGGCGCGCAGCGCTTCGATCAGCTTGCGGGCGGTGGCCCGGACCTGCTGCGCCGTTTCTGCCGGCAAGGTAGCCTGTGCGACCAATGCGGAAACGCATTCAGCTTCAGGGCGGCGATAAGCGGCAGTAATCGCCTTCCTCAGCGCGCTTTGCTCGCGGATCGGCGGCGCAAAATTCTGAAAAACCGGATTGGCGGGAGCGGGAATTTTATCGGTCATGGTCCAATGCTCGCAAATGAAAACAGCCCCGAGCGTCTTCGCCCAGTTTAGCTCTGCTTTATGTGGGCGCACACTATCATTTGTCCAAATTGCATTCTGCCTTCATTTGCCTCATATGAAGGATTACCGATCTTATTATTGGACTTTAAGAAGGCAATAAGGATGCGAAAAATAGATTCCGTAGACGATCTGGATCAGTTCGATCGGCGTATTTTGGAAGTGTTGAGCGAAGATGGACGCATTCCCGTCACGGAACTCTCCAAAAAAGTGGGGCTTTCCAAGACACCGTGCCAGGCACGGCTGAAACGACTAGTCGACGAAGGCTATATCGTCGGCTTTCGTGCGGCCATTGATCCTGAGAAGCTCGGTCTTGATCATATTGCCTTCACGACGGTCAAACTATCCGACACACGCGAAGCCGCACTTGAAGCGTTCAACAGGGCAGTGCGCAAGATACGCGAAGTCGAGGAGTGCCATATGATCGCAAGCTCTTTCGACTATCTGCTGAAAGTTAGAACGCCCAACATCCGGCGTTACCGCGAGGTGCTGGGCGAAAAGATTTCGAGCCTGCCCAATGTGGCAAGCACATCTACGTTTGTGGTAATGGAGTCGGTCAAGGACAACCGTCCGGTCAGGGTCTATCCCGGCGCATTGTAATTTGACTATAGCGGCTCGCCTGCCAAATAGCGCTCCAGCGTATTTACAGTTCCATCCTGCCAGATGCGCAGAAGCGCAGACGAAAATGCCGTGACATAGGCAGGGGTCGAGGCAAGCGAGCCAAAGATATCTTCCATCGCGAGCCATGCCGAGGGATTGCTTTTCGCTAAAGCCGCCTGCCGGGTCAGGCGATCCCATGACGGATCGTTAGGCTCGATAATCGCACCGCTGTCCGTCGTACCATAGCAATAGCGGCACCAGAAGGCGGAAACGAGCGCCAGCCCTGTCACAGACTTGCCTTTGGCCACCCGGTCGGAAGCGGTTGGCAGAATAAATTTTGGCTGACGGTTGGAGCCGTCCAGACACAGGCGGCGGATGGTATCGCCGATACTTGGATTGGCGAAGCGCTTGTCGATGAGGATACGATAGCCTTCAAGATCGGTATCCGGCACCGGCGGCACTTCCGGGATGATCTCTTCCGTTGTGAGCTTTTCCAGATAGCGCTGGATCAATGGATGCTCCATAGCCTCATGCACGAAATGAATGTCAAGCAAGCCGCCCGGATAGGCGATGGCCGCGTGACCGCCGTTCAGAATACGAATTTTCATCAACTCATAAGCGGCCACCTGATCGGTGAACGTGACCCCAACCTTTTCCAGCGCGGGACGTCCAGCCGGAAAATTGTCTTCCACCACCCATTGTTTGAAACCTTCGCAGAAAACCGGCCAGCCGTCTTCGACCCCGAAATCCTTCGCTGCGATCTCGCGTTCTCGTGCGCCAGTGGCCGGCGTAATGCGATCCACCATGGAGTTCGGGAATGCGACATGGGCTGAAATCCAGTCGGCAAAGGCGGGATCAACCAGTTTTGCCAGGCCGACGACAGCATCTTCCGTCACATGCCCATTGCCCGGAATGTTATCGCAGGACATGACCGTGAAAGGTTGCACATTGGCCGCCTTGCGCAGCTTCAGCGCCTGCACAATCAGGCCGAACACGGTTTTCGGCAGGTCTGGATGGGTAGCATCCGCAACAATATCCGGGTGTGCAGGATCAAAGGCCTGACTTGCCGGATCGATATAATAGCCGCCTTCAGTAATCGTCATGGAAACAATGCGGGTATCGGGCGATGTGAGGTAGGCCATCAGTGCGGCTCGCCCTTCCCCCGTCGATATGGTCACATAATCAACCATAGAAGTGGTGATCCTGGCCTCCGCATAGTCAGCTTCTTGTTCCACGACCGTGGTCAGCCAGTCCTGCGCTTTGAGCGTGTCGCGCATGGCATCGTCGCTGCCGCGCACTCCGGCCCCGACCAGCGCCCAATCGTGCCCTTCACCTGTTCCAAACAGATCATCCAGATAAACAGCTTGATGGGCACGGTGAAAGTTTCCGACACCAAAATGCACGATGCCCGGTTTCAAACCCGAAGGATCGTAGCCGGGTTTGTGCACCTTGTCGAAGTTCTGGAGCGTTGCGCGCGAGAGCTTGGTCATGGCGATTTCCTTAAATTCAATCGGGTACGAACTGAACTTTCATCGTGGCTGGATCGCCACCGTGCTTGGTGAAGTACGGCAGCATTTCCTCCAATGGGAGCCGGTGGGAAACAAGCCGCGCCATCAAGCCACCGTTTGAGAAGTCCTGTTTCAATATGTCCAATGCCTGCGGAATGTTCCGGTTCAAGGAATGCGAACCCGCAATCTGGATCTGGCGGCGGAAAATCTCGAACGGCGCAACCGAAATACGTGCGTCAGGCGCGCAGACGCCGAACACCAGAACGGTTCCACCATCGGCAGTGAAGCCGACCATGCTTTCCACCACCTTGGCTATGCCGGTAGCGTCGGCGACAAAGTCGAAGCTACGCTGGCGCTTGTCCAGCGCTTGCGAACCGGACATAACCGGCTCAAGGCCGAGGTTTTCGAGGAAGGCCAGCCGGTGTTCGTTGATATCGGCGACCGCGACCTTGGTCACACCTTGCGCTTTCAGCGACAGGGCCAGCAACAGGCCGATGGGTCCTGCCCCGAATACCAGCGCATTCTCGGTGCCGTGCGGGCCAGTCGTCAAGCCCGCTGCGCCAAGTCCGTTCAACACGCAAGCAAGCGGTTCAGCAAGGGCTGCCACATCATAAGGCAGATCGCCAATGGAATGGAGATGGCTGGCATTGACGAGGCTCATGCCCGCGAAGCCGCCATTATGAGTGACGCCATAGGCTTTCAGATCGGAGCAGAGATTGGTCAGGCCCTTGAGACAGGCGCGGCAATGACCGCAAGGAATATTCGGATCGACCGCAACGCGGTCGCCAACCTTCACATTGGTCACGTCTTCGGTCACCGCCACGACAATGCCCGTATATTCATGCCCCGGCACCAGCGGAAACGCACTCGACCCATAGCGGCCATGCAAAACATCGATATCGGTGTGACAAAGACCCGAAGCCTTGACGTCGATCAGGGCGCACCCCGGCTGCAATGCCGGTTCCGGCAGATCGGCCATACCTGCTTCGCCATGGCCGGTAAAATAGATCGCTTTCATTACAATATCACGGCCTCGCCTCAAGCCATCCAGTTGCCGCCGTCAACGCCGAAAGTCTGAGCCAGAATGTAGTCGCTGTCGGATGAGGCAAGGAACACTGCCATGCCGGTAATATCCTCCGGTGTCGCGAAGCGTCCGATCGGCACCGACTTTGCCACAGCCGCTTTTTTCTCGCCCGGCTTCAATCCTTCCCATTTCGCAAAGTGCGCGTCCACCACGTCCCAATGTTCGCCGTCAACAACGCCCGGTGCAATAGCATTGACATTAATGCCATGCTTGACGAGCGCGAGAGCTGCCGACTGCGTAGCCGAAATGATGGCCGCCTTCGATGCGCAATAGAGTGTCACCAGCGCCTCGCCGCGGCGCCCCGCCTGGCTCGCCATGTTGATGATCTTACCGCCGCGTCCGCGCTTGATCATCACATTTGAAACCGCCTTCATCATGAAGAGCGGCCCCTTCAGGTTGATGCCCAACACACGCTCATAGCTGTCTTCGGTCAGTTCGTTGATAGGGGCCATGTCGAAGATCGCGGCATTATTGACCAGAATATCAATGCCGCCATATTCCGCGTCGATCTCCCCAACAACCTTGTCAATCTGGCTGAGATCGGTCACGTCAAGTTTTACCGCCTTGACCGATGGACCGATGCCGCGCGCGGCCTCGTCTGCTCGCTCGATATTAATATCGGCAATGATAACCTTCGCGCCCTCGCGCGCATAGGCTTCAGCAAAGCCAAGTCCGATACCGCGCGCAGCGCCAGTGATAAGGGCCACCTCGTCTTTCAGTCTCATGGGGATACTCCGGGATAATACAGCCTGCACTCACAGGTGCGTTTTCTTTTCAGTCAGCAATAATGGGTGCCGCTCAAAGCGCTCCAAAGCCTTGCCGTCGGGTGTGAACAGATGGGCGTCCGTCGGGTCAAAACCCAGTTTGGCCGCTTCATGCGCACGTGCTGCGCTGCCACCGCCCGCCTCCGCAACAATAAGTCCGGTTGCGCTTTCATTTTGCACATAAAGATAGGTCTCACCGCCAAGACGCTCGACGACCATGATTTCGCCTTCCAGGATGCCATCAGCGACCGGATGAAGATGTTCCGGACGGACGCCAAGAACCAGCGGCGCACCGGCTGTTATGCCTGCGCCTTTGACCGGCGTTTTGACGGAACGTCCATTGGCGAGCTGGACTGTCACCCCATCGGCATCGACGGCGTTTGCTTTGACTTCGATGAAATTCATGGTCGGGGAACCGATAAAGCCAGCTACAAAGCGATTGACCGGATGGTGGTAAAGCTCCAGCGGCGACCCCACCTGCTCCACCTTGCCATCGCGGAGAACCACGATCTTGTGTGCAAGCGTCATCGCTTCCACCTGATCGTGCGTGACATAAATCATTGTCGCATTGAGCCGGTCGTGCAGACGAGCCAATTCGATACGCATTTGCACGCGTAGAGCAGCATCGAGATTGGAAAGCGGCTCGTCGAACAGGAAAATCTTCGGTTCGCGCACCATTGCGCGCCCGATCGCAACGCGCTGGCGCTGCCCGCCTGAAAGCTGCTTCGGCTTGCGATCGAGTAATTGATCGAGTTGCAACGTTCTTGCGACTTCCTCGACCTTGCGGTCACGTTCGGCCTTGGCGACACCGGCGAGTTTCAGCGCAAAACCCATATTGTCGCGCACATTCATATGCGGATAGAGCGCATAGGTCTGAAAAACCATGGCAAGACCACGTTCATCCGGCGGTGTATCGTTGATACGCTCGCCGTCAATGGTGAGGTCACCGCCGGTAATTTCCTCAAGCCCGGCAATCATGCGCAGAAGCGTTGATTTGCCCGAGCCGGACGGCCCGACGAAAACCACAAATTCGCGGTCGGCAATGTCCAGATCGACACCTTTGATGACGTCAATATTACCGAAGGACTTGGTGGCGTTTTTCAGTGAAAGTGTAGCCATTTCTTTCCCTTTATTTTACGGCGCCAAAGGTGAGACCGCGCACCAGCTGGCGCTGCGTGACCCATCCGAAGACAAGTATCGGCGCGATGGCGAGCGTGGAAGCCGCCGAGAGCTTTGCCCAAAAGAGCCCTTCCGGTGACGAGAAGGACGCTATGAACGCGGTGAGCGGCCCGGCCTGGGAAGCCGTCAGGTTCAGGCTCCAGAACGCTTCGTTCCAGCACAGAATGATGGAAAGCAGCGCCGTCGATGCGATGCCGGGAAGGCTGAGCGGCAGAAGCAGATAGCGTATCTGCTGGCCGACTTTCGCGCCGTCCATGCGGCTTGCTTCAAGGATTTCTCCCGGTACTTCCTTGAAAAAGGAATAGAGCATCCAGACCACAATCGGCAGATTGGATAAGGTGAAAATGATGATGAGGCCCGTCCGCGTATCGAGAAGCCCGCTATCACGCGCCAGAAGATAGATCGGCACCAGCACGCCCACCGCAGGCAGCATCTTTGTAGAAAGCATCCACAAGAGAAGGTCTTTGGTGCGCTTGCCGGGAAAAAATGCTGCAGCATAAGCCGCTGGCACCGCGATAATGAGCGAAAGAATGGTCGCGCCCAGACTTTCGACGATGCTGTTCATGGCATAGCGGAAATAATCGGCGCGCTGATTGACCGCGACGAAATTCTCCAGCGTCGGCTCGAAAAATAGCTTTGGCGGCGCCACGGCGTCGATTTCCGTCTTGAAGGCTGCAAGCAGCATCCAGAGGATCGGGAAGAACATCAACAGCGCCACGATCCAGCCAATGATACCGGCCGAGACTGCTGCCTTGTTGATCCTGCATTTTGCAGCCATCGGGTCGGCCCTCCTAACTATCCAGATTTCGTGCAACGGTCCGGATCAGGAACGCGGCAACGATATTGGCCAGGATGATGGCGATAACGCCAGCTGCGGAAGCGCCGCCGATATCCCACTGCAGGAGCGCTTTCAGATAGATGAAATAGGTAAGCGTCGTCGTAGCGATACCCGGCCCGCCCGAAGTGGTAACGAGAATTTCCGCAAAGACTGACAGAAGGAAAATCGTCTGGATCATGATGACGACCGAAATCGGACGCAGCAGGTGCGGCAGCACGATGTAAAAGAACATGACCGGTCCCTTGGCGCCGTCAAGTCGCGCAGCCTCCATCTGTTCCCGGTCAAGAGACTGCATCGCCGTCATAAGGATCAGCGTTGCAAACGGGACCCATTGCCAAGACACGATTATGATGACGGAAGCCATCGGAAACTGTGAGAACCAGTCGATGACAGGCAATCCGAAACTGCGTGAAATGAATGCAAACAGCCCATTCACCGGATGCATCAAAAGATTCTTCCAGATCAATGCCGAAACGGTAGGCATGACGAAGAACGGCGCAATGACCAGAAGTCGCGCTATGTTCTTACCCCAGAAATCCTGATCGAAGATGACCGCGAAGAGCACGCCGAGGACAACTGATATTACCAGAACAGACACGACAAGGATGAGCGTCTTGGCGATTGCCGACCATAGGGTGGGATCGGACAAGAGGAATGAATAGTTCGAGAAGCCGGCAAAACCAGTAATAAATGGATTGATGAGATTGTAATACTGAAACGAAAACCACAAGGTCATCGCCAGGGGAACGATCATCCATAGCAAAAGCAGAATGACTGCGGGAGCGAGCAGCGGTCCCGTGCGGACATTGCGACGCGACTTCGCGGCAAAGCGTGCTCTTGTGCCTGTGGCCGATGCAGGGTTTGCTGGCATTCAGACTTGTCCTCCCCTTCCCGTTTCGGATTCGCCAGCGCGAACGTCTACGAAAGTCAGGCCTGCCGTCATCCTCCTACCGAAGACGACAGGCCGCTAGAGCATTTCCAGCAAAAGTGTGAACGATTTTGCGTTCGGAAATGCGCAAAGCAATTAGTCAGAGCGGTTCCAACGACTTGCGTTAAAACCGCTCTATGCAGCTACTTGATGTAACCCGCTTGGGTCATGATCTGCTCGACCTGACGCTGCGCACCGTCGAGCGCCGCATCCACACTCTGCTGACCGGCGACAGCCGAGGAAATCGCCTGACCGACCAATGTGCCGATTGCCTGGAATTCAGGAATGGCTACAAACTGGATACCGGTATAAGGAACCGGGTCCTTGGTCGGCTTTGTCGGATCGGCGGATTCGATGGCTTTCAGCACCGTATCTGCGAAGGGAGCTGCCTTCTTGTATTCCTCATTGGCATAGGTGGACTGGCGCGTACCCGGAGGAACGGCAACCCAGCCTTCAGACTTACCTACAAGCTCGACATACTCTTTCGACGTCGCCCATTTCAGGAATGATTTTGCGGCTTCCGCCTTCTTGCTCGAGGCCGGGATTGCGAGGTTCCAGGACCACGCCCATGAGGACCCGTTCGGCGTTACCTCTACCGGCGCCTTGGTAAAGGCAACCTTATCCGCAACCTGGCTCTGCTTCGGGTCGTAAATACGACCAGCCGCGGAAGTGGCATCGATCCACATGGCGCAATGGCCGGTCGAGAAAAGCGCCTGATTTTCATTGAAACCGTTCGAGGTAATTCCGGGAGGGCCCGCTTCCTTCATGAGATCGACATAGAAGTTGATTGCTTTCTTCCATTCGTCGGAATTGATCTGCGGCTTCCAGTTTTCATCAAACCATCGACCGCCAAACGTATTGATCAGCGTGCCCAGATACGCCATGTTTTCGCCCCAGCCCGGCTTTCCGCGTAGGCAGAGCCCATATTGTTCCTTGGACTTGTCTGTGAGCTTGGTCGCGAAATCCTTGATTTCCGCATAGGTTGGCGCCTCGGGCATCTTGAGGCCCGCCGCATCGAACAGATCCTTGCGATAAAGCGTAAACGAACTTTCCGCATAGAACGGAACGGCGTAGAGCTTGCCATCTACGGTCAGACCGGCGCGAACCGGCTTGATGAGATCGTCATAACCGTAATCATCGCCAAGATCGTCAACAGACAGAAGCCATCCGGCCTTGCCCCAGATCGGCGTTTCGTAGCCACCGATGGTCAGGATATCGAACTGGCCGCTCTTGGTAGCAATATCGGTCGTGACGCGCTGACGCAGCACGTTTTCCTCGAGCACTACCCAGTTAATTTTGTTGCCGGTCGCTTTCTCCCACTCCGGCGACAGTTTCTGCATGATGATCATGTCACCATTATTGACTGTAGCCACCGTGAGTTCCTCCGCCCACGCAGCTCCAGCCATAATTGCGACACCTGCAGCAGACGCAATAAGCCCTGCAACATAAGATTTGGTCCGCATTTCGTCTCCTCCTTTACGAATGCATAGCAAAATTCTTACATATGTAAAATTTATGGCGCGACGTTCCGTGGCTTGTCAAGCACGGTTTTCAATTTTGCGTTGCGAGGAGAAACGACCGCTATGTGAACAGTACCGAAGGCTGAAAACACGGACATTTCCACCTGACAAATTCACGAATTTCTGTTTTAGCACATATGGATAGTCCTGGCACCATTTTAGGCAAACACATTTGTCTGCTTGACGTTTTGCCCCGCCTTTGACAGTTTGACCGGACACCGCCTGATGGAAAATGAAGGCGAAGGGAGTTGGAGGAACGTCCTGAAATTATTGACGAAGCAGCGATCAGGACCAGAGACTGGCCTGAGAAATCAGCACGTTCCGATTTACATGGCCACTTCGCGAAAAATAGTCTTGCCGCATCCGGCAAGCCTACGACGACTGACGAACAGGACATAGAGACGTGCGCAAAACGATACGCACCATGGAAGATTTCTCCGAATTCGTGGGGCTTTCGCGTCCGACGGTGTCGAAATACTTCAGTGATCCGTCGTCCGTCCGGCCCAAGACACGGGAACTGATAGAAGCGGCGATCAGGCAATCCGGCTTTCGACCAAATCTTTTCGCAGTGAACCTCAATCGGCGTCGCACGACAATTTTGGGTATAATTATTCCCAACCAGCTTGACCATTTCTACATGGCGATGACGAAACGGTTGCAATCGCTCGCGGAACAACGCGGCTATCTGGCAATTGTTCTATCTTCGGATGGCAAGCCCGAACTTGAGAAGCAGGCCATCGAAACCCTGCGCTCTCTCAATGTCGCCGGCGCCATTATTGCGCCACTCGGCGAAGCATCGCAACATTCAACGCTGGCGCGTCTCGCAGAAGACGTTCCGATTGTCTATGTCGACTCTCCGCTTGACAGTACGTCACCTTTTGTCGGGACAGACAATCTCAAATCCTTTCATCTGATTGTCGATTACCTGTGCCGCTCGGGCAGTGAGCCATGTTACTTTTCCATGCCAATGGTCAACAACAATGCAATCACGCGACAGGAAGCCTATCGTCTGGCAATGGAAAAGCTCGGTTATGAGCCGCGCATCATCGATCTTGAACAAAGCCGCAGCTGGGATTTCGAACGTTATGCCTTCGACCAAACCGCGCGAATTCTGCGTGAAAAGGGACGGCTGCCAACGAGCACTGTTCTTTGTTCAAACGACCGCATCGCTTTTGGCGTAACCGGCGCACTTTGGCAGGCCGGTCTCAAAATTGGCAGGCTCAAGGATTGTGATGTTCGTGTCGCGGGTCACGATAACAATCCCCTCTCAGAATATACGTGTCCCCCGCTCACAACCGTCGCGCAGGATTATAACGAGATTGGACGTCTGGCGATCGAACTCTTGTTCCGGACGCTGGGGGAAACGGCAGATGACCGGCTGGAACTGCCCGAAACCCAGCGCATCCTGCTGAATGCAGAAATCAAACTCCGCATGAGCGCATGAAAAAGGCGGGTTGCCCCGCCATTTCAATTTTGGTTTCTCAATTCAGACCGAGCGTGCCGCGCAGGGTCGAGAGATCTTCGGCGAGCGTCGTTACCGGCCCGGCGAGCGCCTTGCGATCATCTTCCGACAGCTTGTCGTAGGCCTCGTAACCGTCGCCCTTCTTATACTTGGCAAGGATGTCGTCGACCGTCTTGAAGTTGGCTTCCACCTTCTTCACCAGGTCCGGATTTTCCTTTTCCAGCAAAGGCTTGAAGAGCTCGACGATCTTCTGTGCGCCGTCGACGTTGGCCTTAAAGTCCCAAAGGTCGGTGTGGCTGTAACGATCTTCCTCGCCAGAAATCTTGGTTGCGGCCACTTCTTCAAGCAGAGCAGCAGCGCCACCAACCACCTTTTCCGGCGGTACAGTGAGGTCTTTCACGCGCTTCTGGAGTTCCAGTACATCTGCATAGAGCTTGTCTGCAATCGGCCCAAGTCCCTCGGTCGAATTCTGAGCGAACACGCCGTATTCGATACGGTGGAACCCGGTGAAATCTTCCGACTTTTCGCCATTTTCATGATCATCTGCGCGGCTGTCGATGGATGCGTCAAGATCGGCGAAGAGTTCGGCAATTGGTTCGATCTTTTCGTAGGAGACACGGGTAGAGGGATAAAGCTCCTTGGCCTTCTCCAAATCGCCCGCCTTGACCGCATCGGTGAAAGCCTTGGTGTCTTTTACCAGAATGTCGAGGTTTTCCTGCACGTAGACTTTGTAGTCAGCGATCGGCTGAACGAGGTCCAGCGGTGAAACTTCGGCCTTCGCTGCGCCGAAGCTGAGCGTAAGGGCAACGGCACACGCCGATGCAAGCAATGGCAGATGGTATCTCATAGTTTGCCTCTCCACGTGGGGCGCACTCTGAAAAATGCGCGTAAACTCAAAATGTTATGGTAGATTCCTCACCCACGGGCATTTTGCGGGCCGCTGGCCTCCAAAAGTGCGCGTGCGTAGTAGTCCTTGTGATCCTGAACACCCGGCAGCGCAAAGAAATACCCGCCACCAATCGGCTTCAGATATTCTTCCAGCGGCTCGCCGTTGAGCCGGTTCTGAACCGTTATGAAACCCTTCTCCAGATCGGCCTGATAGGCGATGAAGAGCAACCCCATATCAAGCTGGCCCGATTTGCTGACGCCGTTGGAATAGTTGAACGGACGGCGCAGAATGAGATGCTGCTCGGCATTTGCATCGCGTGGATTTGCCAAACGGATATGCGAGGCGAGCGGCGTGATTTTGCCGTCGGCGTCCTGCGCGTAATTGGGGACGTCGGTCTCGGTTTTTCCGTCGAATGGCGCTCCGCTATCCTTGCGACGTCCGAAAATGGCTTCCTGTTCCTGTAGCGGCGTACGATCCCAACGCTCGACGAAATTGCGAATAATGCGCACGGCCATGTAGCTGCCATTGGTCGCCCAATCGGGCTCCGCGTTTTTCTCCCCCACCCAAACGACGCGGTTCATCAATGCTGCGTCGGAGGAATCCGGATTGGCTGAACCATCTCGAAAACCCAGGAAATTCCGCGCGCTTTCTTTCGCCTTTGGCGAATGCGGGGGCTGCACCGGAACCGTTCCTTCCTGCTTCCAGCGCACCATCAAAAGATCGGGCATGTTCTTCATGATGTCGCGCAGCGCATGAATGTTCGTGTCCGGCGTATTCGAGCAGAACTGAATTACAATATCCCCGTGGCAGATGTCCTTTTGCAGGGCATCGTTAGGGAAAGCCGTCATGCGTTGCAGAAGTTTCGGCTTCA
>Ga0182748_1000713_pt1 | contig 34238 bp, 30 predicted proteins | sample eDN3rd37CKraftOP_FD_128877 | JGI IMG/M metagenome (GOLD analysis project Ga0182748, IMG submission 128877) | Enriched Organic Plus compost microbial communities from Emeryville, California, USA - eDNA 3rd pass 37_C Kraft OP (version 2) (version 2) ...
ACCGCGGGTGCGTCGGTCACAGTCTCGGGTGCCACCCTGACCGGCGGCGCTGAACCCACCAGCAAGTATGTCTCGGTGACCAACGGGATCGGAGTCGACCTGCTGGCCGCGGCCGGGGAGCTGCGCCTGCATCCGTCGGAACTGCCACTTTCGGACAAGTCGGAAGACTTCGTGCTGCCGCTGGCGAACACTGCCGGTGCGATCACATTCGCCTACAAGCTGGATGCCGAGCGGATCTACAACGTTGAGTTCGTGGGCTACCCGGATCCGGTTACCAAAGAGCTTTTCCGCATCGGCAAGTAAGCAGTCCAAGGCGCCCCACGGGGCGCTTTCCTTCAACGTCTAGAAAAACAACAACATGGCCAAGTTTCTCAATCTTAACGACCTCGCCTCCCAAGAGGTTCGTGAAATCCAAATCGGCGCCGAGGTGCATCGCGTCATGGAGATGAGCGTCGATGCGTTCATTAGAACCACGCAGGTCGCCGAGTCTCTCGGTGACGAAGCGAGCATCGCGAAGCAGATGGACGCTGCAGTGGACATGATCCTGCTGGCCGTTCCCACGCTGAAGAAGGAGCAGATCCGCGCGCTGTCTGTGGATCAGCTACAGGCGTTGACCAAGTTCATTCGGGGCGAGGATCCGATTGAGCCGGGCGAGGGTGACGACTCGGTCCAGGCGGGCGCCGAGGGAAAGTAGCACGGCGCGGCGATGAGAGCCGGGAGATCGATTTCGGCTTTCTCTTCACGCGCATTTGTCACTTCTACGGGATGTCCTATCGGGAGGTTCTCGACCTTCCAATCAGGGCATTCTGGCTGTTCAATAAGAACGTCGACCGCATCCGCGCCGAGTCAGACCTGCGTGAGCTGCAGGTGGCGGCCAATTCGCAAAGTCAAGAGGGTTACACCTCTGCCAGAGAGCGGCTCGTTCTGGAGCTCGGCCCGGTCGATACTGGTGGAGCGCCGGATCCCAGGAAAGCGGTTAGGGATAGAGAAGGGCTCGCGGCGTTGAAGGCAATGCAATAACAAGAATAACAAGGGCAAGGCATGCTGGGCGGGGAAATTCGCGTCGTAATGACGCTTGACGACAAGGACTTCAGCGTCAAGACGATCAAGAACGGGCGAGTCGTTTCCGACATGCGCCGGCAGATCGAGGCAACGACTCGGGCCACGGATGGCTTGGGCAACAGCCTTGGCACGGTGGGCCAGCAGTTCCGCCAAACCCTTCTCACCATTTCCCTGTTCCGGTTCGCCCTCAAGGATGTCCATGACATCTTTCTGGCGCTGCCTGCTGCCGTCGTCCGAACGAGCGGAGAGATTGAGCGCCTTGGAACGCTTCTCAAGGGCTTGAGCGGCAGTGCAGAGCAGGCGCAGACTCATCTCAAGTATGTCTTCGATCTGGCGCAACGATCCCCGTTTACCGTTGGCGCCTTGACCGACGCGTTCGTCAAGCTGAAGGTTGGAGGGCTCGATCCTACCAAGGGCAGTCTGCAAGCGCTGACAGATTCGATCGCGAAGTTCGGCGGGGGCTCAGAGACCCTCAAGCGCGCTGCCGTGGCGATTCAGCAGATGGGCGGCAAGGGTGTCATCTCGATGGAAGAGCTTCGCCAGCAGCTGGGCGAGGCCGTGCCGACCGCTATGCAGGCAATGGCGAAAGGCATGAACCTGTCGATGGCCGAGCTTACCAAGCTGGTCTCGAAGGGTGTGGTCGAATCCCAGGATGCTATGCGGCGCATGTTCACGGTTCTTGCGATCGAGAACGAAGGCGCGTCCAGGGAAATGATGAAGACCTGGAACGGCATGTTGGCCCAGTTGGAGACCAAGTGGGAGCTGTTCAAGCTGAAGGTCGGGGGTAAGGACGACGCCAATGGTCTGTTCGGGACGGCAAAGGAACAGCTTCAACTTCTCTTGGACGCCTTCGATTCGTCAGCCGCTACTGAGTTTGCAATCAAGCTGGGCGATGCTCTGGCTGACGCGGCCCGAGTCATCGTATCGGTTAAGGACACCTTCGTTCAATTCTCTGGCGAGATAAAGACCGCCGGAGAGCTACTTCTGTTGTATTTCGTTGGTTCCAAGATTACGGGGGGCATGTCCGCAATGCTCTCGCGGTTCAACGAGCTTCGAGCAGTCGCCCAGAAGCAAGCTGCCGAGCGTCTAGCAGCCATGCAGGCCGACCACAATGCAATGGTGGCGGACGCCGCGGCACGGGCGCGTGAGATCGAGCAGATGCAGGCGGCAAACCTTGCAAAGATTGAAGCGGAGAAGAAGCTCTCGGCCACCAAAACCGCGGAACGCGAAGCGCAACTGCGCGCCGAGATCGCCAACAACCAGAAGCGAATCGCCGCGCACAACGCGACTCTGGACACATACAGGGCCGCTGATCAGCAATACCTCAATCAGCAGCTGGCGGCTGAAATGGAGGCTGACCGGATCCGGCGCCAGCGCAAAGCCGGCAGTGCAGCAGCCGCAAGGGTCTATGATCGGCAGGCGGAAGGCTACTTCACATCCAGAGCCGTTCTCGCTGTAAGCGGGGATGCCGAACGACAGGCCATAGCCACGCTCCGTGCCCAGAACGAGCAGCTGGAGCGCCAGATCCGAGTGCTTCGCGAGGTCGGCACGCTTCGGTCGGCGGAGCAGCGGCTGCTTGCTACTCAAAACCTTACCTTGGAGACAACACGTCAGAAGTATCAGGCGGTGGCGGACTCCGTCTTTAAGCTCAACACGGCCCAGCTGGCAGCTCAGCGTATCGTCACGGCGTCGCAGTTTGTATGGAGCGCTCTTGGCGGGTGGCTGGGTGTGGTGACGGGTGCAGTGATGCTGCTGACAAGCGCTTGGATGAACAACAAGAGCGCGGCAGAACAGGCGATTGAAGCGCAGCGTCGTGCGCAGAGGGCAGGCGCCGGAATATTTTCGGAAGAGGATGCCAAGCGCACCAAGCAAGATCTCAAGGAAGTGGCTGACCGGTTGAAGGCCCTCCAAGAGGGCAAGAGCCGCGGCTACATGATCGAGCAGACGGGGCTCGGGCCGGTGAAGCTGAATTGGGGAGCTCGGAATGAACAGGAGCTTGCTGACCTTTTGAAGCGACAGCGAGAGTTGCTCGACACATCTGCCAAGCAGATGATTGCCGCAGAGGAGGCGAACGTCGAGGCGATCGTTGCGGTTCATCAGAAGGGGCTTGAGCGACGGCTTGCGGCTATTAGCAGTGAGTTTTCGAAGGAGAAGGCTAAGCGCGACAAGAGCAATAAGGATCGCTTGGATGCCGTCAAGAATGATGAAGCGGCGGTCGAGAAGTTAAGAAGCGAGTTCGAAAAGATTGATCGGGCAGCGGTCATTAAGCGAACGGAAGACGAGCTTGACGCAATCTCCACAAGCTTGACCTCCACACGCGATCAGATCGCGAAGATCAAAGACTCGGCGAGAATTGGCCCTCTCACGAAAGAACAAAGCGACGACCTTCGAGGATTTGAAGCTTGGGTTGCAAAAGCTAGCGAGAAATATAGCGAGCTTTCGGATCGACTGGTGAATCTGCAGCACCTCAACGACCCAAACAAGTTCTTAACAGCGAAAGGCGGCGCAAAAACCGCAAAAGAGCATCCTATGGTCCAGTCTCTGGAACAGGAGGCTGCTGCACTTGAACAGGCGAAGGCGAAGTATGAAAGCGTGGTCAACGAAACACGCGGAATTGCGGATCTCCGGAAGGAGGCGGCTTTCGCAGTGTTCGGTGACATCGCTTCGGGTAAGTTTGACTACAAGGACAAGAACGAGAAGGGTCAAACCACAATCGATTATTTCGGCGACCTGAAGGCTCGACAGACCTATGTCGCGAAGTTCGCAGAGGCTCTCCGGTCTGGGCAAACCGACATCAATGCATTTGTCGGAAGCCTGAGCGGCCTGTCGTCGGCAGAAAGCGACCAGATCAAACGACTTATCGACCTCAAGGCCGAGCAGGAGCGGTTTGGGGAAGGCACTCGCGCTCTGACCGCCGCTCAGCAGCTGGCGGCCCGATCGAACGAGGACTTGCTGGCCGCGATGGACAGCTATTCGGCGGATGGCCTGGCAAAGCAGTCCCGGGGATTGTCTGCCCTGAAGCGTCAGTTGGAAGCTATCGAGGTGCGCCTGCGTGTTGGAACTCAGGAGTTCAACGAGTTTGCCGCTGCAAAGGCCCGGGCGCTCGTGAATCAGGCGTCCCGAGACGCTTATGACTATGGATCGGGAGCGGCACGCAACCTGAGAGATGCCGAGATCGCCGCAATCACCGAGGTTAGCCGGCGTCGCCAAGCAGCCCATCAGGAAAATCTACGCCGGATCACAGCCGAATTTGAGGCGGTCAAGAAGGGCATCGAGGAGCAGCTCAACCTGGAGACTACCTCCGTCGATGATAAGAAGAAGCTTGAGGCGTCTCTGGCGGTTGCGCGCAAGGCATACAGAGAGGAGACAAAGGCCGCGGAGATCGACTACGCGCAAGCTTCGAAGACCGAACTCCAGCATCTTCGTGACGAATGGCTCGACCTGACGCAGCAGATGAACCAAGCGTCGGCGGACTGGGCACGCAACTTCCTTACGGAGGTGCAGAACGTCACTGAGACGGGCAAGTTCTCGTGGCGGTCTTTGCTGACGTCCATGCTCCAGGATACTAACCGGGCGCTTCTGCAAAAGGGGTTTGGCGGATTGATCACGTCTGGGATGCAGTCTATCGGCGGCCTGGTGCAGAAGGGCATCAGCTTTGTTACGGGCAACTCGTCGCCGACCGCGGGAGCCGGAGGATTCGACAGTTTCCTCAATTCCCTTTTTGGGAACGATCAAACCCAGCAGGGGAATTTGCCCGTGGACCCTACACTAAACGCCGTTCGCGTAACCACGGTGGGCGGTGGCGCTCTTGGTGCGTCTGGCGAGCTTGATCCCGTTGAGGCCGGAAAGCAAACCATGTTCCAGACGGTTCGGGAGAAGCTGATGGGCGTATTCGACTGGATGAAAAGCGGTTTCAGCTCAGTCCTGGACAATGTCGACGGCTGGTTTGGCGATCTGGTGAGCGGTATCGGGGACAACTTCTCCGGCCTGTTCGAGGGCCTGGGATCCTGGATCTCCCAGCTCTTCTCCGGTGGTGGTGGGGCTGGAGGTGGCAACTGGATGTCCCAGCTGGGCACGCTTGCCATGTCGTTCTTCGAAGACGGCGGAATCATGACCAAGTTCGGCTCGCTGCCGCTGAAGAAGTATGCCAAAGGTGGGATCGCCAACAGCCCTCAACTGGCACTGTTTGGCGAGGGCAGAAAACCTGAGGCCTATGTCCCTCTTCCGGATGGTCGTTCTATCCCGGTTACCATCGCAGGCGGGACGGCTGCAGGGGGCGGCACTCCCTCTGTGATCGAGAACAACGTCAAAATTGAAATCAACGTCCAGAGCGGCGGGACATCGAACACTACCTCGAACGCGCGGGATAGCGTCTGGACGGAGATTGCCGAGAAGGTCGAGGGCGTGGTGATGAACACCCTTACAAAGCAGCAGCGACCTGGTGGGATGTTCGCGAGGTGACAATAGCGGCCCGTTGCATATAATCCGCTTGTTACAAAAAGAACGGAGGGCAAATGCGACTAATTCCTGGGCTTTTTCTATGCGCCGCGCTCTTTGCTGTGCCAACGTTTGCCGAGCGGAGCGACGATCCCTTCTTTGTATGGCAACTTGCTGCGGTTGAGAGTATTGAAGGCGAGCTTCAGCTTTGTCGCGGCTTGGTGGACGCAGAGTTTGTGCAAGAGGTCAAGGCGCTACGTAAGGCGTATGCGGTGCATCCGGCCGGCGCCCCATTTCGGGAGCGCATCGCAAGCTCAGATAGACGTGTTGAGATTTGGCGCAAGGGTTCCGCGACTGTTTGGGGGAGTGACGGCGGCGCTGCGCTTGCGCAGGAGTGCAACCGGCATGAGAAGTTCTGGCGATCAGAACTTGAAGTCGCGAGAGCTTTTCTAGTGCCTGAAGCGGGTGCAGCCACAAAGGAATCCCGCTGGAGTCCAGACGTGCAACTGGCCATCGACCTTACAGAGTCGATGATGAGCATGCTCAGAATATGCAACATTAACGTCACTAAGGAGATCGTTGTGAGAACGATGATGGACCGTGTCAACTTGTTTGCATATGCTTGGCCGGGGTCAGCGGCGACTCAACAGGCTCAGTCTGACTACAGGATTCATGATAAGTATATGCGGCTCAAGCGCTCTGCTCCGCCAGAGTCATCGCTTGACGAGATACGACTATGTGAGCGAATTCAAGCGGAAGCTGAAAAGACCGCGGAGACAGTTCGAGTCTTCCTAGCTAGCAAGAATTAGGCTGATGTCAAAAATGACAACATCAGTGCCTGCGCAGAAACGGATTATTAGGCGGCGGAAATTGTCGAAGTGGAGGTCTATCTTGCGCAGAATCGATAGAACGATTGAGGGATGCCGGCAGTCAGGAGAGGTCCGTTCCAGGTTGCGATCTTCAAGTTGGGTCGGCGTTCCAATGCGTAGGCTCGGGCAAGTTCTGCTGTTATGGATGCTCGGCATAACATCCGTCTTTTCCTCCAGCCCGACCGTCAAAGATAAGTTGTTTCACGAGAATATCCTGGTCGTCGAGCGCGCGGCGGCATTCGCGCATGCATGCTTGGCCTATATAGGCACGGACTTTGGCGTCAAGGTCTACGGTCTGCGACATGACTTTATGTTTCATCCGCTCGTTGAGAACCCACAGTCGGTGTTTCAAGATTCGGAGCGTCGCATTAAGACATTCACTTCACTCGCTGAGACGAAGCGCGACTGGGTCCCCGCTGATGAGCGTCGGAGCTACTGTCTGAAGGAGAAGGAGTCTCAAGAGAACAGTCTTAAGTTCGCTCGCAAGTTCATACAACAACTAAAGTGAAGTGAAAGCCTACGGTCAACCTATGGTTGGCCGCTATTTTTGGCTTGATTTTATAGTAAGGATTTACTTATAATGTTGCCATGAAAGAGCGATTCTCATGGCTACCGGATGTTGGCGCCTCCATCGACGAGGAGCCGAACGTGCGTTCAACGCCCTTCGGTGACAACTATGAGCTGCGTGAGCCGATCGGGATCAACACCATCAAGCAAAAATGGACCCTGACATTCACCCTTTCAGAGATCGAGGCGACTCAGGCAAGGAACTTCCTGAAGGCCAGGAACGGATCTGAATCCTTCATCTGGAAGACCCCGGAAAGCGAAGACAGGCTGTTCATCTGTAAGAAGTGGCGGGTGAGTCGAGACATCCCCAACTATGTATTGACCGCGGAGTTCGAGGAAGTCTTCGACAACGACTGATCCCCGACCCATCGACAACCAATAAGAAGAAGAAATGTCGATTGCCAAGGAGATACAGCTCCTGGCGCCATCTGCGATGGTGGAGCTGTTCCAGCTGGACTACAGCAATAAGGTGCCGGGCGCCCAGCCCCTGTGTTTCCACGCCGGCACCAATGGGCTGCGCGAGCCTGTCACTTGGCAGGGAGTCGCGTATACGCCCTATGGCGTCAAGGCGGAAGGCTTTGATGTATCGACGAGCGGACCGCTTCCACGCCCGAAGTTGACGGTTGCTAATCCAAAGGGCGTGCTGTCGTCCGAGGTCCGCGCTTACGACGATCTCATCGGAGCGTCTCTTACGCGCAAGCGCACGCATGTCCGGTATCTTGACGCCGCGAACTTCGCGACAGGAAATCCGAACGCGGATCCGAACCAGCACTATGCCGACGAGGTCTGGTTCGTGGAGCAGAAGCTGGTGGAGAACTCCTCGTTCATCCAGTTCGAACTCGCCTCGCCATTCGACCTGAACGGCGTCATCCTGCCCGGTCGGCAGATGATCAAGAACTCCTGCCCCTTCCAGTATCGTGGCCCCGAATGCGGTTACACAGGAACCCGATACTTCGACGAGAACGACCAGCCTACAAACGAGCAGAACGACCGCTGCGGCCGCCGTCCCACCTCGTGCAAGCTGCGTCACCCCCAGATTCCTGGTCTTGCTGGAGTCTTCTTTCGAGTTGGCGTGCCCTTCGGCGGCTTTGTGGGGACGACACGTGTTGGATAAGGTCGCTCATCTTGAAGATGCCATGCGCGCCCACGCGCAGGCCGAATTCCCGAAGGAAGCGTGCGCGCTGCTTGTCAAGAAGGGTAAGAAGGCCGAGTTTCGTCCGTGCGTGAACAGCGCCGAGAAGCCGACCCTCGACTTCCGCATCGACTCACTGGAGTATCGCCGTGTGTCCGGCGAGGATGAAGTCATCGGGATATGGCACTCGCATATCAACCGACCACCCGCCATGACCCCGACCGATCTCGCTTACTGCGAGATCACGGCTGTGCCCTGGTTCATTACGAGCATCTACCTTTCAGACGGTCAGTATGTGTTCAGCGGGACGACCGTTCATGAGCCGACAGGTTGCAAGCCGGACTATTTGCAACGACCTTACGTCTTCGGGGTTATGGACTGCTACTCCTTGTGCCGGGACTACCTCGCGCGAGAGCTCTCCATCGAAATTCCCGCGTATCAGGACTGCAGAGTGCCGGGTTGGGCAAGCAAGGGATACAACTTCTTCGCTGAGAAATACGAGGAGGCAGGCTTTGCCCGCCTTCCTTCGGGCTCGGCCGCGGAGATCGGCGACTTGTTTCTCATGCAGATTGCAGCCGGCGTGCCTGATCACATTGGCGTCTATGTCGGGAACGACCAGATGCTGCACCACCCACATGGGCGACTCTCCCAAAAGTCCGTCTACGGCGGCTACTGGGAGAAGCACACAACCCATCACCTGCGTCATAAGTCGAGGATGGACCATGCTGACTAAGATCCAGCTTGAAGGCGCACTGGGCCGCAAGTTCGGCCGGGATTGGGAGCTTGACGTGGCGGGACCAGCTGAGGCTGTCCGCATGCTCAATGCGAACTGTCCTGGGTTCCTCGCCTGGATTCGTGGGAACCTGAACCGATTCAGCACCTACCGGGTCGTTTGCACATACCCGGATGGGCGCGAAGAGGAGATGGACGATGTCACGATTCGAATGAAGGGCAATCCGGTAGCGATCCGGTTCATTCCCCTCATCGAGGGATCTGGATCGTTCGGTCAGATTGTCCTCGGCGCGACGCTTGTCGTCATCGGCATTGCCACTAACAACTACTACCTGGCTGCCATCGGAGCGAGCTTTGCCCTGGGCGGTGTCGTTCAGCTCCTTGCTCCGCAGCCAAAGCAGCCGTCCGCCGCAGAAAGCAAGGAATCCTACTACTTCGATGGCCCGGTCAACACCGATGGACAAGGTGTCGTGCCTCTGGTTTACGGTCGCAAGGTCCTGGTTGGGTCCAGCCCGATATCGTTGGTGCTGTCCGTAGACCAGCTGATATAGCAGTTGTTGTTTGCCAATAAGAATAAGAAGAACAGGCGATATGAGTCAGCTTGAGCTGGATGCAATTCTTGGTAGCGGTGGTGAAGACGACGTTCACACGCCCATCGAAGCGGATGACACCATCCAGTCTCGGGCAATGGTCGACTTTATCGACCTCATTGGGGAAGGGCAGATCGGCGGACTGATCGATGGCGAAAAATCGATCTTGATCGACGGCACCCCACTTCAGAATGCCGACGGCAGCTACAACTTCCAGGGCGTCACCACAGACTTCCGGGACGGACGACAAGACCAAACGCCGATGAGCGGATTTCGCGAAGCCGGGACGGCGTTCGCGGTCAACGTTCAGGTAAAGCAAGGAACACCATACACCTTCACCGTTGACAACATCGACGCCGACCGCGTCCGGGTCATCATGGGCTTCCCGGCCTTGTTCTCCCAGAACAAGGAGAACGGGGACATCAACGGCGTCACCGTGGAATACAAGTTCGCGATTTCGACGGACGATGGCCCATTCGTTGATGTGACGGCCGAGGAGAATAGCGGTCCGGTCATCCAGATCAACGACAAGACTCGGTCCAAAGCTCAGCGTCAACACACGCTGAGACTGCCCAAGCCCGGCAGCATGTGGAAGATCCGTGTCACGCGGCTCTCCGCTGATGATGCGGATAGCTCGACGTCGTCTCAGACCTTCGTGGACAACTACGTCGAGATCGTCGACACCCGATTCTCCTACCCCAATTCGGCGGTGGTAGGGATTCGCATTGACTCGTCCCTATTCAACCGGATTCCGCCCCGAGCCTATTGGGTTGCAGGGATCAAGATCAAGATTCCCAGCAACTATGACTCCTCGACCAATACATACGTAGGCGTCTGGGATGGCACGTTCAAGCTTGAGTCTTCCAGTAACCCGGCCTGGATCCTCTATGACCTTCTGACCAATACCCGCTACGGTCTGGGCAAATACATCCAGTCCTCGCAGATCGACAAGGCGTCGTTCTATATCGCCGGACGCTACTGCGATGAGCTGGTAGACAATGGCTTTGGTGGGTTGGAACCGCGGTTCGCGATCAACACTAGCATCACAAAGCCGGTCCCCGCTTATACCTTGATCCGCGACCTGGCCAGCGTATTCCGCAGCTCCGTGTTCTGGGCGGGTGCAGGTGTGCAGTTGACTCAAGATGCGCCCGGCAATCCGGTCATGCTGTTCAACCAGGCCAACGTGTCGCCCGAGGGATTCACCTATACCGGCAGCGCGCGCAAGGATCGTCATTCCGTCGTCGTCGTCACTTGGAACGACCCGGACAACAATTTTAAGAGCACGCCGGAGTATGTGGATGATCCTGAGCTGGTCCTGCGATACGGTCTCCGCCAGCAGGACATCGTGGCATTCGGTTGTTCCAGCCGCGCGCAGGCACGTCGAGTAGGGAAGTGGATTCTCTACACCGAAAGTTCTGAGTCCGACCTTATTACGTTCGACGTTGGCTTGGACGCGGCGCGTGTGCTGCCGGGCGAAATTATCCAGATCCATGACTCGATGCGTGCCGGCCGGCGCATGGGCGGCCGAGCGAAGTCGAGCACGCTCACGTCGCTTGTTACCGACGCCCCGGTTGAGCTCCAGACGACCGGCGCGTCGGTGTTCATCTTGACGGAAGATGGCGAACTTGTAGAGCGCCCGCTCTTGCAACAGCGTGGCACCTTTACGACGCTGACCTGGGCCACCCCGTTGCCTTCGCCGGCGGTGCCGAATGCCGTATGGATCGTGAGCGAGCCGAACCTCAAGCCGATTCTCGCGCGGGTGATGAGCGTAACCGAAAAGCCGGATAGCAAGTCCGGTCCTTGGTTCACGATAACTGCTGTCGAGCATAACCCGCTCAAATACGCCGCAATCGAGCAGGGGATCAAGCTTGAGACTCCGCCGACCACGATAGTTGACGTGCGGCCCGCCGCCCCGGCGGACATCAAGTTCACCACGGGACGCTATCAGCTTGCCGGCGATACTTTGGGCGTCAAAGGCATTTTGTCCTGGTTTGGCACTAGCCCGAGCTACACGGTGCGATACCGCCGTCGTGGGAACCCGTGGGTATCGGTGACCGCAGATCAGCCGTCCCTCGACATATACAACATCGAGGTCGACACCTACGATTTTGAGCTAACCGCCAGGTCTCCCCTGGGCAAGACATCGCCGGTAGCAACGTTCAGCGTGAACGTCACACCTGAGGGCATTGAGCTGCCGGAGGTGCAGAATCTCGCACTTGAGGGAACGTTCACGGGCTTCGAGGCGAAGATTCACTGGGATCGAACTCCCGGTGCCAACGGCTATGAAGTGGCAGTTTTCGTGCCGGCGGTGAACAGGATTGTCCGCCAGGTGGTGCTGGGAAATGTTCAGCGCTACGAATACAGCGCGGACGACATGCTGATGGACGGCGGTCCGTGGCGGTCAGTGCAATTCCGGGTCCGAGCTAGGGGCCTACTGGGCGAGCATGGCCCGTGGAAGTCGCTGGACGCTCTGAATCCCCAGGTGGGTCCGCTGCAGGGCATCCGCCTCACGGGTGGGATTAAGGCAATCTACTTCCAATGCGACCGTCCGGCTGATGCGGACTTCGCCGGCGTTCGTGCGTGGATCAGCACCGATTCTGCCTTTGTGCCAAGTGAAGCCACTTTGGCGCAGGACGGATCGAACTACGCCATGACGATCAGTAGCCTGCCCGATGGCTCGCCGCTGGTTGGCGGCACTGAGTATTTCGTGCGATTCGCCGGATACGACTCATTTGGCAAGGACGCGCTGTCGATATCCCCGTCGTTCGCTGTGACTGTGGAGTCGACCGAGCTCGGGCCGGATTCCATCACGGCGGAGATGCTCCAGGACGAGATCATCGACACGGCGAAGTTCGCCAAGGGACTGGAGCCGGTAAAGAAGGTCTCTGTCGTCAATTCGGCCACGCCCTATCAGGGTGTGTCGACCGTCATGAGTGAGTCTGACGGTAAGCTCTATCGCTGGGACGCCGCTCAGAGCAAGTATGTCGCCACGGTGCCCACGACCGACATTACTGGGCAGCTTACAAGCGACCAGATCCAATCGGTGGTCGCCACCAAGGTCACGGGGCAATTGACAAGCGACCAGATCGCGGCCCTTGAAGCTGCGAAAGTCACTGGCCAGCTCGTCAAGGATCAGATTGCGAACAATGCAATCACGTCCGACAAGATCGCGGATGCTGCGATTACCGCAAGCAAGTTCGGCACGGGCATTGAACCGGTTGCCGAAGTGAGCAGCGTGCCGACTGTCCGGGTCACCAATACGGTCTTCAACAAGGCGGACGGCAAGCTCTACAGGTGGGATACAGAGAAGACGGTAACGGGCAACGTCAACGCTACGTGGGGCGGCTCTCCTGCGGTCGGCGCCTCCAAAGTTGTCGCAGGCGACACATATGTATCTGTCGCGAAGACCAAGACCAATAGCAGCGAAAGCACAGCCAAGGGCATAGTCTCTGTTGCGGCAGTAGGCGGCGTCTACTCGTTTGTTGCGAAGCTGCTCGCGGATACCTCGAACACGATCTCGATTGGCATCGGGGCTATTGACGACGGTAGCGGAGGAATCTGGGGCACTGACGCCACCACGACCGTTCGCATCTTGTCCGGCCCTGGCGTCCTTGACCTGCGGGTCGGCTCGCTCGCCCGCATTACCGGTTTGAGTGCCACCGTGCCGACGGTAGTTGAGGTCTCCCGCAGCTATCAAGGCGTCGTTTCCGTCAGCGCCTACATTTACCCGGGCGGACACTCCTCGACAGTGGTTGGGGCTGCCAACTTTGTCGGCCCGATCCTGGCGGGTCGGAGCAGCTACAAGGCCACCCTGGATGCTGCGGACATCAACGGCACGCTATCCAGCGCCCAAGTCGAATCGTTAGCAGCAAGCAAGATTACGGGGCAGCTGTCGGACGCTCAGTTGCAAGCGATCTCGGCGGCAAAGATCGCCGGACAGCTTGTGGGGAGTCAGATTGCGGCTGGTGCCCTCGATGCAACTAAGTTCGCATCCGGCGTCGAGCCTATTGCGATCGTCTCGTCGCTGCCCCCGGCATCGGGCTATTCCGGGCCGAAAGTTGTGATGTTCCAAGGCAAGCTGTATCGCTACAGCAGTGGCGCTTGGTCCGCCGCCGTGCCTGCAACCGATGTCTCGGGTCAGTTGACCGACGCACAGCTTGGTGGCATCTCCGCGAGCAAGATAGCTGGACAAGTTGCGAGCGCTCAGATAGCTGCCGGCTCTATCACTGCCGACAAGTTCGGTTCAGGCCTGGAGCCGGTGACGACGGTTACCTCTGTCCCGGCCAGCAAATCGACGAACTTGATTTACAACTCCACCGACAAGAAGATGTATCGGTGGGATGGCACGAAATACGTCGCAACAGTCGCTTCGTCCGACATCTCAGGCACGTTAAATGATGCCCAGCTTGGGGGTATTTCGGCAAGCAAGATCTCCGGCGCCATCCAGGACAGCCAAATTGCGGGTATTGCGGCCAACAAGGTTTCCGGCCAGCTGACGGACAGTCAAATTTCCGGGGTATCCGCGAGCAAGATTGCCGGAACGATCACCTCGGCTCAGATAGCGGGCGTTGAAGCCAGTAAGGTCACTGGCCAATTGACGGATGCCCAGCTTGCGGCGATTAGCGGGGCGAAGGTTACCGGTCAGGTGCCTGCTGCGGCCATCCCCGCGGGCTCGATTGATGCCTCGAAGTTCGCGAGTGGCATTGAGCCGATCGCTACCGTAACTTCGGTTCCCACCGCCAAGCTGACGAGCACGATCTACAACACGACCGATAAGAAGCTTTATCGGTGGAACGGCACGGCCTACACCGCCGCTATTGATTCGGCGGACATCAACGGCACCATTAGCGGCGCGCAGATTGACGGGATAGCTGCGAGCAAAGTTACCGGGCAGCTCTCGGACTCTCAACTGCAGTCCATTTCCGCCGCGAAGATTGCCGGTCAGGTAGTCGCCGGACAGATTCAATCGGGTGCGGTGACGCCGTCGAAGCTTGCCGGCATGACCGCCGGGTTCGCACTAAATGCCGATCCGCAGGCGTCCGATCCGGCGGCCTGGGTGTCGCACTACGGACACGACATCAGTGGCAGCTTCATCACGCTTGATGATGGAGCTGTAGGGCGGACCGCGGTCCGTAAGGTCGGCGGCCAGGGCTCGGCATCTTTCTGGAACTACACCGCGGAACGGATTCCCGTGGTTGGAGGACAGCGATACCGATTCTCCGCAAAGTTCCGACGAAGCCCTGATGCTGATGGATCAGATCGATTCACTTGCCGGCGCTACGGACCGGCAGGGAACTATATCGACTACGTATACAGCGATACGCTTGGCGTGCCGGGGACTGGTGAGTGGGTAGAGCGCGAGTGGCTTTGGACCGCGCCCCTCACGTGCAATTCCGTCTCGCCCGGCTTCTCCATCAACCACAACGGCACCGTCGGCTGGGCCGACATGCAGGATTTCCGCTTCGAGGCGGTGCTACCTGCCGGTCTGTTGTTGGACGGCGTGATCACGTCCACGAAGATTTCGGATGGAGCGATCTCTACGCCCAAGCTGGCCGCGGGGGCGGTCATCGCGGAGAAGATTGCTGCGAAGACCATCTCCGCCGACAAACTGGTGCTGGGAACCGTTTCAGACAATCTCGTCTATAACGGCAACCCCGACGTTGAGGACTTGAACGGCGCGGGCTGGTGGGCCTACCAGACTTCGGGCGCTGGTGGTGTCATGCTGTCGCGCAATACCAGCCTTGCGGGCATGGGGGCAAAGCGTCTCAGCATCGAGAAGGCGGCATTGGCCGACGGCATTGGGATAGCTTCGCGTCCGTTCGCGGTCGTGCCCGGAAAGGCCTATGAGATCCGATTCGTCGCTGGCGCGTCTTCGGCCACCACTGTTGGCAGGTATTTCCGCGTCATCCATGGTCCGACCCTCGATCCGCTGACTGGTCAACTGCCATATCCGTCCAGCGTCACAAACCTCGTCAACGCGAATACGGCGTGGGATTCGGCGATTCAACCCTACTCGTTCACGTGGGTTGCGCCGGAGGGTGTGAACTGGGCTGCACTGTCGATCTACAGTTGGATCAACGGCCCGTTGACCATCTACCTGGACAACGTAGAGATCTATAGCACGACGGCCGCCACGATCATTCGCCCCGGTAGCATTTACGCCGACTCAATCGTGGCTGGGAGTTTGTCCGCCACTCAGATCGCTGCGGGCGCGATCACCGCCGAGAAGCTTGCCGTCAATGCCGTCACGGCTGCCAAGATCGCTGCGGATGCGGTCACTGCCGCCAATATCCAGGCAGGCGCAATTCAGACAGCGAAGCTGGCTGCGGGGGCCGTATCCGCGGACAAGATTGCAGCCAGTGCAGTTACAGCCGACAAGCTCGCGGCCAACTCGGTCACTGCAGGCAAGATTGCTACAGATGCCGTCACCGCGGGAACGGTGGCGGCGGGAGCGATCAACGCGCGCGAGCTCGCAGCAGGTGCGGTAACAACCGCAGCGCTCGCGGCCGGTGCCGTCACAGCCGATACCGTTGCCGCGAACGCCATTACCACGCCCAAGATCGCCGCGGGAGCTGTTACGGCAGCGCAAATTGCGGCTGGCTCAGTGCAGGCGACCCAACTCGCAGCAGGCGCCGTAACCGCCGACAAAGTGGCGGCGAACGCCATCACTGCAGACAAGATCGCCTCGAATGCGGTAACCGCCGCGAAGATCGTGTCGGGGACAATCACTGGCGACAAGATCGCCAGCAAGACGATCACCTCGCAGAACCTGCTGGTCACGCCCGCGAACCTGATTCCGAATGGCAACTTCGAGACAGGCGATGTCTCGAACTGGCTGCCGTATTCCAATCCCGCAAATCAAGAGATTCTTGAGGGCACTGCGGCAAGCGTTCCGGCGGGCGCGCCGACACGGTTCGTGATGCGCATGTGGAGCGGCACGGTCTCCATCTTCACCCATGGAGGCAGCTACTCTGCGTCCCATTGGGGCAACGATGGTATCCCGGTGCGCCCAGGGGAGAAATACTACGTCTCCCTCCGAGTCGCCAAGAGTGCTGATCTGGCCCTGTCCGATGCGGTCAGCATCCTGACGTATTACCGCACGGCTGATGATACGAACGTGCAGCCCGGCCAGCGGTTCAATGTGAACGCCGCCGGCATTACGAGCAACTGGATGGAGCTCGGCGGGGTTGTTACCGTTCCCGCTGGTGCTGCACGCATGCGGTTCTACATCTATGCGAACCAGATAACCGCGGGCTCACTATTCGTTGCCGATATGCGCGCCTGGCGCGTTGCTGACGCCACCATAATCGCAGATGGCGCCATCACGACGGCTAAGATTCAGGCTGAGGCAGTCACTGCCAATGAACTGGCGGCGAGTTCAGTTACGGCGCAGAAAATTGTTGGCGGAGCCGTTACGGCCGAGAAGATTGCCGCCAACGCGGTCACAGCGGACAAGCTTGACGCCAATGCAGTTACGGCGGCAAAGATCGCTGCCGGCGCTATTACTTCCGACAAGATCGCGGCCAATGCCATCCAGTCCAGCCACCTGAGCGTTCTCGCGAAGAGCCTGCTCAACAATTGGTCCCAGACCCGCACTCTAGACGGCTGGCAGAATATGCAGCCTGGCATAGGTGCATTGGACCTCGTCGACGACCCGTTAGGCATTTACCCTGTCGGCTCGGTGCTGCGCTTTCGGTCTACGGGCAACGCCTACATCTTCTCGGACATGATTGATGTCGATCCGGCGAAGACCTATCGACTGACGCTTGACATCTACAGCCCCGCAGGATCGCCGAACACGCGCTATGTCGGGTTCTATGCGCTGCGCAATACGTCGGAAGCCTATCAGGCGGTGACGCCGTTCTTCCAAGCGTCGCGAACTTTCGGCACGCCGACCTCGAACCCCTATTTCTACAGCGCTTCCGTCGCGAACTCGGGATGGGTTCGCATCGTAGCCTATATCATCGGCCATAACGTCGAGGCCAGCGAGATTCCCGAGGCTGTCAATGCGAACAGCTTCCGGATGACAGCGGCGACGAACAAGATCCGACTGCGCCTACTGAACTACAACGGATCCACGGCGAATCCCTTGGACACGTTCGTATTCGGCCCGTCGTTGACCGAAATCGGCGCCGGGATGATTCACGGCACACAGATCGTCGCCGAGTCGATTTCCGCTGATCAAATCAAGGCAAACGCGGTAACGACAGCGAAAATCGCTGCCAGCGCGGTCACGGCGAATGAACTGGCTGCAGGGTCCGTTACGGCGGCGAAGATTGTCGCTGGCGCTGTCACCACCGATAAGCTGGCCGCGAATTCCGTCACTGCGAACGAGCTCGCGGCGAATGCTGTAACGGCTGGAAAGGTCGCCGCTGGTGCGATTTCCGCTACTGAGCTCGCTGCAGGCGCCGTGACGGCTGAGAAGCTTCTCATTAAAGGCATAGGCGCTGCGCTGAACCCGGACCCTCATCTGCAGGATGCGGCGCTCTGGGCGAAGAGCAACGGCGCTGGCGGCAGCGTCACCGCGATGCCCGTCGTCAAGAAGGTCGCCGATGCCTATGTTGGCGATTCGGTGCTTGAAGCGACCGTTCATTCGTGGCGCTACTACGACGACCACAAGTGGCCGATCGACCCCACCAAGACCTATCTCCTCGAAGTGGTAGCGCGGCGCCTGACCGGAACCGCGTCCTTCTATGGCTGTTGGAGGTTCTTCGACCAGGCCGGCAATGTTCTCCTCGCACAGGCGGGGCAAGGTTGGCCGGGCACGAACTCCAACAACTACTACTTCCCGTCCGGAACGGCGCTCGACAGCACGTGGACGCGCATCGCGCGGGCAATGGGGCCGGCGGGGGATATGCAGATTCCTGCGAATGCCGCGTTTATGGCGTTCAACCCCATCTTCGGCTACACGACTGGAGGAACGCAGCAGCTGGGGATGGTCCGTGTGACCGAAATGGCACGCGGCGAGCTGATCGTCGATGGCGCGGTTACCGCGACGAAGATCGCGGCCGGTTCAGTCATTACCGACAAGCTTGCAGCAAGTGCAATCACCGCGGACAAGCTGGCAGCCAATTCTGTAACGGCAGTCAAGATTGCAGCCGGGGCTATTGAGACGGCGAAGCTGGCTGCTGGAGCCGTAACGACTGACAAACTGGTCGCGCAGGCGGTCACTGCCGATAAGCTGGCCGTGAACTCCGTCACCGCGGACAAGCTGGCAGCCAATTCCGTGACGGCAGGGGCGATTGCCGCTAACGCGGTCACGGCGGACAAGATCGATTCTCGCGGCTTGTCCATAAAGGACGCTGCGGGCAACGTGATTCTTGCGGCCGGCACGCCTCTCACCAACACCGAGAACAGCGTCCTGAGCATCGCCAATCCGGCAGGTGGATCGTATAGCGGCCCTGCCACGGCAACCGGCGCGATCAAGATCACGTTGCCGCAGTCTTGGACATCGACGATGATGCGGTTCCGCGTGGAGATCTACAACTACGCGAACGGCTCGTCTACTTCCTACGAGGTCGGCGGATACAACTACCAGACCGGGGTGTGGATCAGCCACTTCGCTACGGCGAACGGCGATCCTACGCGCGTCATGCCGGTTAGATTTGGGCACGACGGTTCGAAGTGCTGCATCTGGATCGGAGAGCCGACCACTACTTGGCAGTATGCCAAGGTGGTGGTTAAGGACTTTATCGCTGGGCACGGCGCGATTACTCCGAGCTTGTGGCAAACGGGGTGGTCGATCACCGTGGACGTCGCGGCACCGACCAATGTGTCCGCCGCTGTATTGAAGCCGGTTCCTGGCGGCGCGATGTCGGGGATCGACCAAATCACGGCGGGCAATGCAACAACGTTCATCGCCAGCGCCGCGATTCAGTCGGCGATGATCGACAGTCTGCACGGTAACAAGATCCAGGCGAATTCGATCACGGCGGGCCAGATCGCTGCGAATGCCATTACGGCTGACAAGCTGGTGTCCGGAGCCGTGACTGCAGACAAGATCGCAGCCAACGCTGTCACCGCGACCGCTATCCAGGCCGGCGCCATTACAGCACAGAAGGTTGCCGCCAACGCGATTACGTCGGACAAGCTCCTGATCGGCATGGGCTCGAACTTGGTGCCGAATCCTGAGTTTGCGACGGGAGATTTGTCAGGCTGGGTGAACAACGGCGCCAACACTGTGGTTCCGGCCAGCACCACGGGCGTTCCGCCTGGTCCCCCGGCCTTGAACGTTCTAAGGCTAACTGGAGCGGGTTTCGTTCAAACTCACTCCACGCTCTACAGCGCAGCAGGGGCGACCACAGACGGCATTCCCGTCGTTCAAGGCGAAAAATACCTAGTCACGATGACGGCCGCTATCAAGGCGGGGACCGCAGTGACGCTGGCTCGGTTGACAGCCGTCGGAACGTCCTACACGGGAGCGGCTGTCGCGCTCACTGTGCGCGACAACATCCCCGTCACGACTTCTTGGGCCGACTACACGGCAATCATCACGGTTCCCGCTGGCTGGGCGAGGATGATGGTCATCGTCTACCTGCGCTCTTCTTCGGGCGAGTGCTACCTCGGGCGTCTGAAGATCGAGCGGATCTCCGGGGCGACCATGATCGAGGATGGCGGAATTACCACCGACAAGCTCGCAGCAAACTCGGTGACGACCGCCAAGATCGCTACAGGCGCCGTAACCGCCAATGAGATCGCTGCGAACGCCATCACGTCGGCGAAGATCGCAGCCGGCGCTATCACGGCGAATGAACTGGCTGCCGGTGCCGTCTCGGCAGACAAAGTCGCCGCCGATGCGATTACCGCTATCAAGATAAAAGCTGGCGAAGTCACGCTCGATAAGCTTGCGGCCAATTCCGTGAATGCGTCCAAGATCGTGGCCGCCTCCATCACGGGCGACAAGCTGGTGGCAAATACGATCACCGCGGACAAGATCGCTGCAACCACAATCACTGGCGACAAACTCGCTGCAACCACAATCACTGGCGACAAGATAGCTGCGGCCACGATCACTGCAGAGAAGCTTGCCGCCAACTCGGTTACAGCTGACAAGTTGTCAGCCGGCTCTGTGACGGCTGAGAAGATCGCAGCCGGCGCCATTTCGGCCGACAAGATCGAAGTTGGCTACAACGAGAATCTCGTTCTTAACGCTGGGCTGTTCAGCGGTCGTGCTGTATCGCCTGATAACTGGACGCTCTACGGCGGCGTCCTGTCGGGCCATGGTTACGCCGTGACCGGACAGAACGTCTATGCAGGGAACAGGATACCGAACATTTCGACTTTGGAGCTTGTTCAGACCGATGGATATAGCACCGGAAACCCTGATGCCGATTGGGGCGAAATCGTCTCTGATCACGTCGCGTGCTCCCCGGGGGAACGGTTCGAGTTCTCGTGCTACACGGCAAATCATCGATGCTCGTCCAGGGTTGGAATCCAGTTCCTGAACTCAGCCGGCACGTGGATCGCTGAGACGTGGGTAAATGGAGCGAACGTCGCTGGCTCGACGTCAATTCTCGATTGGGGTCGGGTTGGCGGATTTGAGGTCGCACCGGCAAACGCTGCGTTCGTCCGCATTTCACTCCGAAAGCAGGCAACCAACTCTGGAAGCATCACCAGCTCGTCCTTTTTCGTCTGCCCGATGCTCGCCCGAGCCCCAAGCGGAAAAACGCAGCTGTCCAATTGGAAAGACAACTCCAACATCATCCGCCTTTCCGGCGGTCGGATCACTACGCCGTCTATCCAGGCATTGGCCGGCGATCTTGGCACCCTTCAAGTGGGCACTGCCAATATCGCGGACTTGAGTGTCAGCACCCTGAAGATTCAGGACAGGGCGGTGACTGTGCCGGCTGCATTTGTTGACCTTAACGAGATCACGTTGCTGGACGATCAGTTCAGATGGTTCGCCGGCATCACTCTTAACGGAGTCAATGGTATACCGCTTTGGGTCCAGTTTGATAGTCAATACTCGCTGTTGGACACTGCGGGCCGGGCATGGGTGGAGATTCGCGTGAATGGTGTTACGTGGGAGTCGTTTGTCCTCGGACCGACACCGAACGGTCAGTATGAGAATTTCAAAACGTGGGAACGGGTGTCGTTCATTCGCTACTGGACGGTATGGTCCGATGTCGTGACGATCGAACTGTGGGCTAGACCCCAGGACGGGGCGTTTTACTTCAAAAATCGAGCTTTACTGGGATTGGGATGCAAGAAATGAAGGCACAACACCACTATGGAAGAATCGGCGATGACGGGGCAATTCTGGGCGTGCAAACCACTCCTGAACCTTTGGATCCCCCGCCTTCAGGTTGGATCAAGATGCCGGACGGCGCAGATAAGACGACCCACTACGTGGTCAATGGCGTGCTGTTTCCGTATCCGGACGATGTCGCTTCGAGCTTGCGTGCAGGCCCGCCGTTCCCAGGCGCGCTTTGGTCTGTAGCGAAATTCGGGTGGGTCGATCATCGAACTCTCGCTCAAGCAAAGACGCAGAAGCTGTCAGAAATCAATCAAGCGTTCCAGCGCGAGGCCTCGACGTTGATCGCTGGCTACCCGCAAGGCGAGACGCTCACTTGGGGCATTCAGCAATCCGAAGCGCTAGCCTGGCAGGCGAACGCGAATGCCGCCACGCCATACCTCGACGGTCTTGCGGACTCGCGCGGGATAGACAGGGGGCAAATGCGTCAGAAGACTCTTTCGAAAGTCCTGATGTTCATGGAGACGTCTAGAGCACTGGTTGGCACCCGGCAGAGGCTCGAAGATGAGGTTAACGCGGCTCAGAGCATTGATCAGGTATCGCAGATTTCTTGGCCGGATAGTTAAGTAAGAACTATAATTCTCAGCATGGAGAGATTCTCTCTCCATTGGGGTAGGCAGTCCACAAATCTAGAATAAGAAAGGACATATCATGGCAGTCAAGGGCATTCAAAAGACGCTGGAAGACGAATCCACAGGCGCACCGATCAGCTTCTTCAGGCTGGTTCAGTATCAAGTCGACAAGCGATCGAACGCATCTTTCGGTCTTCTGGCGGGCTACGTCAGCGAAGCAAAGTTCGATGAGGGGAAGAACCCGATGTCGACTATCAGTGTAAGTCTGCAGGGCTTCCCTGAGCCCGGTGCCGACACCGAGTCGTGGATTTACGGGCAGGTGATTTTGCCTGCTGCTGAAGGATCGCCCGAGAATGTGTTCGAGGGTGGCACTTTGGTGCAACTTCCAACCGCTAATTAAGTAAGTAGTTATTTACTTTCGGCGCGTCTCGCGGTATGATCGGCGGACAATAAGAGATATTTTCGAAATGTCCGCACAACAAGAACAAAGCGCGCGCGGCTCTTACATCGAGCAGCGATTGGCAGGAGACATAGACGAGCTCCGGACCAGCATGGCGAGAATGGCAGAAGCGCTGACCCATCTCGCCATCCTGGAAGAACGCTACCAGAACATTCATATCAACCAGACTCGCCTTCTGGAGAAGGTGGAGGCCATGGTTGACCTTTACCAGGTCGTGAATACCGAGCAGGTCAAGTTGAAGGCGACGCTCTCGACGACATGGAAGGCCTTGTGTGTCGCCTGGGCGGTCCTGGGAACGGGGGTCATCTCCGGCGTCGCGGCACTGATTCACTACGCTACGGGCATGGCGCCATGAACACGCCCATCACACTCAAGGAGTTCTACAAGGGTGATAGGGATGTCGTTTATGCCGACCAACTCACACCCGAGATCCAAGCCCAAGTGCTGCGCACTCTAGAGCGCGCGAACGCGCTACTGGCCGTGTTTTACGAAGCCAATCCGGGAGCATACCGCCGCGGTTGCAACTCGGGTTGGCGTCCGCCCGCAGTGAATGCCGCCACAAAGAATGCGGCAAAGCTATCGAAGCACATGACGGGGCACGCAATTGACATAGCGGACCCTGACGGCACTCTGGATAAGTGGTGCATGACCCCAGCCGGGCAGCAGGCACTCACCGATATCGGTCTCTGGCTGGAGCATCCAAGTGCCACCCCAACATGGTGTCATGTGCAGACGGTCCCGCCCGGCTCCGGCAGGCGTGTTTTCTATCCGTAGGGATCGGTATGGGCGACAAGATCAAGCAACTGCTGGATATCACCATGGTGAACGAGCTGGTCAGGCCGCTGCTGACGTTCATTATCACGACGCTCTACAACCTGATCCTGGCATGGGGCGTGGTGACGAATCGAATGACGTTTACTGAATACATTCAGGCCACTGGCACGGTGAACGGCATCATCGTTGGTTTCTGGTTTGGCGAGAAGAAGGGCGGCAACAAGACATGACAACTTGGCTGAGCCGGATAGCGGGGTGGTTGATCGCCGTGGGTGTGGCGTTCGCAATCGGCTGCTACGTGGGTTATGACTTTCGTGACGACCGAGTGCAAGCGGCTCAAAATGAGGAGTTACAGCAGGTCGCTGTCCAGATCAATCAAGATGTGGTGAAGTCCGCCGAGGCTGAAGTCAGCCTCGTGAGCGAGACGACGGAAATTGCCAAGAACATCGACGCCATCAAAACGCTGGCGGTTAAGCGAGTCAAAGCGAAGGAGAATTCACGTGAGCTGCCGACCTTGGAAACGGTTGTTGTTCGTCCTGTCGAACCTGTTGCTTTTGTCGACGTTGGCACTGTCTGGTTGCTCGACGCAGCCCGTCGTAACGAGCCCCTTCATTCCGCCTCCATCAGCGATGAAGCAGCCGCCGAAGCTTCCGACGTTACGCTATCCGAGTTCGTCGAAAATGACCTCGAAGTCGTTAAGCTCTACCACCAGCTTGCAAGCGAGCACAGAGCCCTGATCGAGGCTGTAAAGAGCGAGATGCGCAAGCGCGAACAGGTCGTTCCCAACTACGACGCACCCTAAGCCACCGGAAGGTGGCTTTTTCCTATTTCCCAACAACAAAAACTACAAGGAAACCGGATGTCCAATCACGGTCGATTCATTGGCGTCTTCAATGACGTCAAGCGCTATCCCACTCTCGCAGACGTTGCGCAGGAGCTTGGCCTCTCGATCCAGACAGTAAAAAACAAGGCCGGGCTACTACGGCGTCGTCCCGAGTATGCTGGTGTTCTGGTGGACCGGAGCGGCCGGGTGCCGCTCTCGGAGAATACCAAGAAGATTACCGCTGATTGGACGGCGGAGCAGTGTATCGAGGAGCTACGCCGGGTCGTCAACTTGGACCTCGACAGGGTTGTCACCCGGAACTACTTCCGTGTCCACGGCCTGATTGCGGAGTCAGTGTGGAATCGACACTTCGGCACTTTCGAGGAATTCAAGCGTCAGGCTGGCGTCAAGCTCTCGCGGCAGCAGCATGCGCACGAGCGAGCGATTGCCAAACACGTCTCAGTCGATCACTATCGAAAGCTGAATGAGGAGCGGGCAGACTGGGGCGACAAGTTCATTCGCCAGAACAGCGCCCGTTTCAAAACGATCCTGGTGTGCTCGGACCTCCATGACATCGAGATTGACCCGTTCTACCTGCGGGTGCTATTGGATACTGCGAGACGCTCCCAGCCGGACGTTATCGCGCTGGTGGGCGACATCTTCGACCTCCCCGAGTTTGGCCGGTATGGGGTCGATCCCCGGGAGTGGAACGTAGTTGGCCGCATTTCCTTTGCACATCAGAGGATTCTCGGTCCTCTACGTAAAGCGTGCCCTAATGCCCAGATCGATTTGATTGAGGGCAACCACGAGGCGCGACTGCTCCGGCATCTTGCGGACGCAACGCCGGCCATGCGTGCCGTGCTGGCTGACCTTCACGGTTTTACTGTGGGGAAGCTTCTCGGTCTGGAACAGTTCGAGATCAACTACATCGCCAAGGCAGACTTGGCCGCCTTCACGAAGCGGGATTTCGACAAGGAGTTGGCCTCCAACTACAAGGTCTATTTCGAGTCCGTCTTGTGCCACCACTTCCCGCACGCCCGCACGATGGGGTTACCCGGGGTTAATGGTCACCACCATCGCCATCAGGTGTGGTCCGAGTTCTCGCCGATTTACGGCCCCTATGAGTGGCACCAGCTTGGGGCTGGGCATCGCCGGAAGGCCTCCTATTGCGAAGGGGAGAAGTGGCATAACGGGTTTGCGTTGGTCAACGTCGACACAGCCACCCGTGCGGTTGGCTTCGATTACATCCCTGTGGGAGATTTCGCCGTCACTGGTGGCAAGTGGTATCACAGGGCTGCCGAAGAACGGGATGCCGCAGTTCCGGCGCCGCTGATTAGCGAGGCAAAAATTTCGGCTGTTAAGTAAGTAAAAATATACTTACAATTGAGAGAGGAAGTGAATCAAGAGCGACGTATGGCGAAGCAGAAAAACAGAACTAACAACCGCCAATCGAGGCGCTCCACCCCGGGCCATGAAGACGGGGAAGAGATGACCTTCTACAGCAGACCCAGGATCGACAGGAGCCCCATCAAGGCTAAAAACAGGAACCAAGAGCGCTATATCAATGCGATCACCGACAAGACGCTCACATTTGCCACCGGCCCTGCTGGCACGGGTAAGACCTGGGTTGTTACGGCCATGGCGGTGGAGGCGCTACTGTCCGGCGACAAGGAAAAGCTGATCATTACTCGACCGGCGGTGGAGGCAGGGGAGGAAATGGGTTTTCTCCCTGGAGAAATCAACGAGAAGTTCGATCCCTACCTTCAGCCCTTCAAGGACGTCTTGAACGAGCGCCTGGGGCGTTCCCACGTGGAAGGGATGATCAAGTCCGGGAAGATTGAGGCGGCGCCCCTAGCTTACATGCGGGGCAGGACTTTTCGGGACGCCTTTGTCATCCTGGATGAGGCTCAGAACACGACGCCAACTCAAATGAAGATGTTCTTGACCCGAATCGGAGCGAACTGCACGGTCGTGGTTAACGGGGACATCAACCAGAAGGACATCAAGGGCGAATCCGGGTTGCGGGATGCCGTGCGCCGGCTTTCCTACATTCCCGCCGTTGCCCACATCGAGTTTCGAAGAGATGACATCGTCCGCAGTGGCCTGGTAGCGGAGATCGTCCAAGCATACGACAGGCCGGACCACGAACTAAGGGAAATGGAATGAACGAGCAGAACTTGCTGCCGGGCTACAGGGCGCTCAGCCCACAGGAGAGGGACTTGGTGGTGCGGATCAAGGCGCTCGGGAACGAGCAATTGGCCGCTCTGCAGAATGAGGCCGTCGAGCTGGGAGCGGATCCGCGAATGGTTGCCATCGCGAAGACGCAGCTTCAGATGGGATTCATGGCGCTGATTCGAGCAGTGACACGCCCCACGGAGGACTACTGATGGCGCTGCCGACCGACGTAATCGCAAGGGTCGATCAGCTGGTCAAAGATGCAGTGGCGACGGCCCTGAGCCGACTGCAGAGTTTGCCTGAAGATGCGGATGCCTTCGACAAGCTGGCGGCGGTCACGGGGCTGTCCCGCGAGGAGGTCAAATGGACCGCCCAGAGGATTCACGAACTGCAAAGGTCCGGGCTGACCGCGCGCGAGACCGCGATTCGAGTTCGGAATGAGGCTAAAAGCCGTCCCTGGCTGCAGTAATGAGACGCGGGAGTTTTCGCTCCCGCGGTATTTAGTAAATACTTACTGAGAATAATTCAAAAACGGAATTTTCTCGGAAACGACGCATGTCCCAAGCCACCGACCCGGCCCCGTCCTGGCACCCACCGTTCTTCGGGGACGGGCTGACTCGCGACGATTATGAAACCATCGCGATACAACATATCCCGCGCAAGCTGCGGGAAAGCGAACCCGAGCTGTTCACGCTGAGATGGTTCGACGCCAGAGAGTTTCACCCGGTCAAGGCAACCTACTGGCTGGCGGAATGCTACAACCAGGCTGTTCGGGATCACGTTGCAACGATTAGGGACAGGACTCGTGCGCCGTTCTCTCGGGCATTTCGTGGTGACGACGTGTTCGAGTCACGTGAGCGTCTGTCCTTTTGGCGGCTCCGACAGCTGATCGATCGCTTGGGCATACGCTACGAGTTCTTCATGCGCTACGCCATGAATTGGTGCCGGGAGAACGGATGGATCCATACGCCGCGACCGGGGCATATCGCCGCCAACGAAGATCTAGTCGCGGACGTGGTGCTGCGATGGGAGGAAGTCTGCTCCCAGTCCATCCAGTTCTGTAAGAACCCGCGCTTTTTAGCATGCAACTACCGGGGCGATCCGGACCAGGTCGCCTATGAGCGCTATCTGCTGTGTGAGATCGCGAAGAAGCAACACCCTCGGTTTAGCCTGAACGCTGCGCTGTTTATAGAGAAAGTGCTTCGGGAGGGCGCTGCGGAAGCCGCTTTAGGGGCGGGGTTGGTCGAACAGGCACGTGAACTGTGCATATAAAAGTAAGTAAAAACTTACTATGATTGATTTGTTCGCGTAGCAATTTTCACGGAGACATCCATGTTCGACCATGTCGTCGAAGAACGTGCAGCTCAGGCAATCGCCGGAGCAAAAATGGCAGCCGATGAGGGCGATTTCGTTCCGCCGCCCGCCATCCGGGTTCATCCCAATCCCCCACAACTTCGCCCTCGATACACGCTTCATGCGAAACCTGCGACCGCTAGGCAGCCTGCCAAGCAGCTCGTGGGGCACGAAGCCTTTCTGAAGGCCCTCGAACATTCCGGCGCAACGATCGTCTTTACGATGAACGACGGGGAGCGCTTCGTGGGCCGAATAAGACATTCTGACAAATACACGATCTCGATGGAGCTGGCGGTTCCCCAGCTGCCAGAAATAGCGACATACCCGCCCGCTCCGGATTCGCGGAAGATCGTGCTTTTCAAGCATTCGATTGCGTATTTCGAGCCCACTCGTCGGCCCGAGCCCGCGAACGAGACAATTCTCGAAACCGAGACAGCAGCATAAGGGGTAAGTCGTGGTTGATACCCCGGAAAGGGAGATCACCGAGCTGATCGGGAGTCGGCTCGGTGCGAGGGCCGTTGCCCCGGTGGTTTCCGCGCCGCAACCGGAGGAGAACGCGGAGGAAAAGTTCGAGTTTGATGGGGAGTTTCAGACACGCATTGCGGCGCTGGTATGTCGGGACGAGGAGTTCGTCAAGCGTTGCGGTCACTTAATCGATCCGAGGTTCTTTGAGAACATCGGCGAAGCGGCGGTAGTCAACTGCGCGATGCGTTACTACCGAAAGTATGGCCGCGTTCCAACCGGGCTACCGGTGTGGAAGCAGCTCTTTGCTGACGACATCGCCGCAAAGATCATCAGCCCTGACGTCAAAAGGCTCGTCGGTCCAGCGTTTGCGAACTTGATGAAGACGTCCCTTGCGGACCGTGGGTATATCGAGGAAAAGGTGGCTGAGTTTGCCTGCAATCAGGCAATGACACAGGCAATCTGGAATTCTCTGGACCTGCTGAAACGCCGTGACTTTAGCGGCATCAAGAAAAGCGTAGTTCGTGCGCTGGAGGTTGGCGTTAACGTCGATGGTGACGCATACGACTACTTTCAGAGAATCGCGGAGCGAACAGACCTTCGACTTGACAAGGTGTCAGGCAAGCTCCCTCCGCGCGGGATAACTACCGGCTTACCGCAGTTTGATGACCTCTTGTATCACCGCGGTTGGGGTCGCAAGGAACTCGCGACGATCATGGGCGGGGCCAAGATGGGAAAGACCACTGCCTTGATCGGATTCGCCAAGGCGGCTTCATTGGCTGGGCATAACGTTCTCTACGTGACCCTGGAAGTAGCGTCGAGCATCATTGCAGAGCGCCTGGACGCGTCGATCACCGACACCGAGATCCGCCAGCTGGAATCGCACATCCACGATGTTCGCTCCAAGGTGGAAGCGCTACAGAAGCGAGCAGGGAAGCTGATTCTTCACGAGTATCCATCGGGAACCTTCACTCCGAATATGCTGCGTGCGCTGATCGAGCGCTACAAGGCGAAGGGTGTGCTGTTCGACCTGCTGGTCGTGGACTATGCGGACATCATGGCCCCCAATCATCGCTACAACGATCCAATTGAGAACTCGAAGTCAATCTATATCGACCTGCGGGCAATTTGCGTCGAAGAGAACCTGGCCGGTTTGACCGCAACGCAAACCAACCGAGAGGGATTCAAATCGACAGTGGCGAAGGCCGAGCACGTTGCGGAAGACTTCAACAAGGTGCGGACGGTTGATTTGATGATCTCGATAAACGTCACAGAGGAGGAGCGAGCTCGAAACGAGGCTCGGCTCTACTTCGCGGCGTCTCGAAATCAGGAAAGTGGCTTCACAATCTTCGTCAAGCAAGACAAGGCAAGGATGAAGTTCATCGAGTCGATACTCAGGGTGGAGTGATGGATCGGGGCCTTGACCTCCAAGAAGCCATCGAAACGCTGGATATGGAGTCGTGGCTGGACCGAGAGGGCTACGAATACCGGCTTCAGCATGGCTCCAGCGGTCTCCAGATCAACGTCAAGGAGTGCCCCTGCTGCGGCAGCTCCAAGTGGAAGGTGTTCCTGAACGCGGCTTCCGGGCTGGGCAATTGCTTCGCCGGAGACTGCGGGGAGAAGTTCAACAAGTGGAAGTTCATTCGCTCGGCACTGCCGAACGCCAGCAACCGGGATGTGGTGGAGCACATCAAAGCGGTCGCCAGCGAGCAAGGCTGGCGTCCGGCCAAGCGAGTCTCTGTAGCGGTCAACCACAATACGGAGCTCCGGCTTCCCGCATCCGTTCCACTGCCTTACAAAGGTAGAAACCTGCACTACTTGGAGAAGCGGAACATCAGCAGCGACATCGCGAGGTATTTCAATCTGCGGTTCTGCGCGTCAGGCGGGTTCGACTACGAGAGTCAGGGGCGAAGGATGCGCCAGGACTACTCCAACAGAATCATCATCCCGATCTACGACCTGGAGGGAGATTTGGTTTCCTTTCAGGGACGAGACATCACTGGAACCGCCGAGAGGAAGTATCTATTTCCGCCCGGGTTCGCGTCAACGGGAAGCGTTCTCTATAACGGTCAAAACGCCATCGGTGCAAAACGGATCGTTCTCGGGGAAGGAGTATTCGACGTTGCGGCGATCAAGATTGCGTTGGATGAGGAAATGGCTGTGCGGGATGTCGTTCCCGTTGGGACATTCGGCAAGCACTTGTCGGCAGAGGGTGAGACAAACCAACTGTCCAAGCTACTTCAGCTGCGGGAACTTGGGCTGGAGCAGGTGACGTTCATGTGGGACGGTGAGCTGAACGCCCTAAGCGACGCTTTGAAGGCTGCGCTGATCGTCAGGCGATATGGGTTGCAGGTGCGCCTGGCTGTCCTGCCGCCGGACAAAGATCCCAACGAAGTGCCTGCGGCGGTCGTTCGAGATGCATTCTGGAAGGCATTCGTCGTGACCCCGGAAAGCGCGATTCGCTTCGCAATCCAAAAAAATTTGCCTGGTTAGCTAAGTAAAAACTTACTAATAATCCTAAAGTGCATCGGTAATCTGCTTGAGTGAGCAGATAGATCGCTAAGTGCGAGACAAAAGACGAATTGGAGAGGAGCCGATGGCTGAATACAGAATTAGCGAAGCATGGTCTGCCCTGCATGATTCAGGGACGAAATTCTATCGAATGTTGGTGGTGTCCGACGTTGAGATTTCTGACGGTGTCGCTGTCCTCATCAGACAGTGGGGAAAGAAGGGGACCAAGGGAACGGTTGAGGCTTATAAGCTTCCGCAACATGAAGTGTATCGGGAATTTGAAAAGGTCTACAGGGCGAAGAGTGAACGTGGGGGATACCACTTACCGATTCCGGACCCGAGCGGATTCGACCAACGTTTGAAGGATCTTGCCAGCGATGGCAACCCGGTGGGGCAGCTCTACCTCAGTAATCTTTTTGATCTGGTCTTCGGCAGTGCAAACACAAGTCACATCTTCGACACACTTTGGGGCGACTCTTCACGGAGTGACGTTCATGTCGAGGCTATTGAAGAGCGGCCCGCCGAGCTTGTAATCGATCGCTCCCAGGTCTACGGCGAAGCATGGGGGATGTTCTGATGAACTACCTCGAAGAGCGCGCCAAGTCGATGGCCGAACAGCCGGTCTATCCCCCGTCCCAGTCGTATAGCGGCAACAACGCTTACTACGAGGGAGCATGCGAGCCGGCCGGGTATACCCCTTCATATGCAACTTGTCTTCACAAGATCCGTGCGCTTGAACGGGATGGGTCTCTTGAGTTCCCGGCGTGCCAAGCCGCTATCCAGGGTGGTAGTTGCATGGCGGTCGGAATGCGCAAGAGGGAAGAGGACGCGGGTCGAGCACTGTATTACTGGGACCGCAAACGAATGCTCGCGCTGAATGACGTCATGTTCGAGAGCGCGATGCGTGCCGCTGGCGCCCCTAATCGACCGCCCCGCCTGAAACAGGAGCCGAAGTCCGATGCTAGGCAGCCTACGGGACCGACCGAGCGCGGCTTTGCTGCCGCGATCAACAACGCCATGAAGGATTTGGAACAGACGCACGCCGTCGCCACGTCCCAATCAGCTAAGCAAGAAATACAACCAGCAGCAGGGCTCAGCCTCATGGAGATCGCCAGACTGCGCATGAAAACCAACCACCAAAAGGAAATTGCATGACAAAGATAACTGTCGCCGACGAGGCCGCTTTTGCTGATGAGTCGCAGATGGCACTGCGGGCCATTCGAGCGGTTGTCGAGCGCCTGATGAAGGAGGAAGGCATCAGCCTTCCGGCTCTCGTCGCAGCCACGAGCATGGCATACACCGGGACGCTTGCCACCCTGTTGGCGTGTGCAGAGAGCGCCGGTCTGTCTGAAATGATCGATCAATTGCGCGAAGAATCGACCAGTCTCCTGGCCCTGCAACTTGACGCCCACATCGTCGAGGCACGAGCGCGACTGAACGCGGAGGCATTTGCGTGAATTCAAATGCGATCTTCGAGGCGATTGAACTCATCGCGTCAGAAACTGGACGGCTAGAGAAGCAGGCCCTACTCTCGGTGTATAGGGGCTATGAAGAATTCTGTCGCGTTCTGAAAGCGGCCTATGACCCATTCGTCACCTACGGCATCGCCAAGTTTCCGGACCCGAACACGATCATACCCGGCGATGACACAACGGGGATATTCACGCCAGCGACGTGGGATGGCCTTGATGCGCTCGCTTCACGGAGGATGAGTGGGAATGCCGCGCGGGAATGGCTGGTATCGAACTTGCGCTTTTTGAGCGCAGACTCCGGCGAACTGCTGATGCGCATCCTCAAGAAGGATCTTCGAGCCGGCATCACGGCCACAACCATCAACAAGGTGATCCCAGGCCTGATTCCCGTCTTCGATTGCATGCTGGCTCAACCCTTCGAAGAAGGGCGAATCAAAGAGTGGCCGGTTGCGGTCGAGCCGAAGTTGGACGGCGTGCGAGTGCTGGCATTCGTCAACGGCGGGACGGGGGACGTCCGGTTCTTCTCCCGAAGCGGGAAGGAGTTCACAACGTTCGAGCACTTGAAGGCGCCATTGGTCAATGTAGTGCGCGGGAAAGCCCGTGGCGGCCCTACCGGCCAGTGGGTGTTCGATGGCGAGATCGTATCGGGGTCGTTCAACAAGACAGTATCCGAGGTCCGCCGTTCGTCCAAGCAGGCCAAAGATGCTGTTTTTCATGTATTCGATGCAATACCAACGGCGTCTTTTAATTCCGCCAATGAGAATCAGCTGGTTTGGAGCGCAGGGAACTATAAGAACCGGCGCACAGATTTGGAGGAAATGCTGCAAGGCTCACAGCAACCAGACAGCTCGGTCGTGGCCATCCCGCGCTACTGGGCGAATAGCATCGACGAAATCCACCTCTACTACAAGAACGTGAGAGCCCGGGGTCTTGAAGGACTGATCATTAAGGACCCGAATGCTCATTATCGACGCAAGCGGGACTATGCGTGGATGAAGATGAAGGCAGAGCAGACGGTGGATCTCCCGATCGTCGGTGCATTTGAAGGGGAAGGGAAGTATGCCGGGATGCTCGGCGGGTTGATCGTCCCCTTCGATAAGGAATGCTGGGCGAACGGCGCTGGCGGCTCCAATCATCAAACCGACGATGCAGTCGAAGTCAAAGTAGGTGGCGGATTCTCTGACAGGCAACGCAAGGAATTCTGGGAGGCCTACCTGCGAGATAAGGAAAACATAAGGAGTGACGAACTACTTGGACGGATCGCGGAAGTGGAGTTCCACGAGGTCACTCCCGACGGATCCCTTCGCCACCCACGGTTCGTCCGATTCCGGGATGACAAGCCGCTCGAAGAAGAAGCGCAGTAATCCAAGGTTCCCGGGCGAGGCAGACGGTCGGGAGCCATCACAACTCTGCCGACAAGGATAAGAAAAATGAACACGATGAAGGTTGGCTTGACGATCTTTTGTTCCTGGCTCATTGCAGCCATTGTTTGCGTGGCAGGCTGGGTAACCCACGTTGTAACGTGCATCCAGAACGAAACCTGGATCTTGCTGGTGGTCGGTGCTCTCGTTGCTCCGGTCGGCGCCATTCATGGCATCGGCGTCTGGTTCGGAGCATGGTGATGGGTGCCTCCGGTTGGATTGGGGTGGATCTGGACGGAACTCTGGCCCGTTACGATGGTTGGACGGGCCAATATTCGATAGGGGCGCCAGTGCCCAGAATGGTGGAGCGAGTCCGGGAGTGGCTTCAACAGGGCGTGGAAGTGCGCATCTTTACGGCCAGAGTTTCCACCGGTCTAAGGAACCTTGACGGAAGTGAGTTTGACCTAGAGGGTATCCGGAAGGCCATTGAGGACTGGTGCGAGAGACACGTTGGTCAACGCCTGCCCGTCACGTGTCAAAAAGACTACGCCATGCTGGAACTATGGGACGATCGGGCGGTTCAGGTCATTCCCAACACGGGTGAGAGAGTGGTGCCGGAATGACGCAGCAAGA
>Ga0182748_1000714_pt1 | contig 34217 bp, 32 predicted proteins | sample eDN3rd37CKraftOP_FD_128877 | JGI IMG/M metagenome (GOLD analysis project Ga0182748, IMG submission 128877) | Enriched Organic Plus compost microbial communities from Emeryville, California, USA - eDNA 3rd pass 37_C Kraft OP (version 2) (version 2) ...
GCGAATTCACTTTCTTCAGCCCGCTGCGTTACACCGCGACCATTGCGACCAAGGGCTTCATGGGCCATCGTCCGATCGCCGACATCCGGATGGCGCTCGAAGGTACGTTTGTCGGCGCCTGCCGGTAACGGTGCGCGATGGCGAAAACGGCTATTGACGAAATTCCTATTACGGATTATATACCTCTTCATCCTCCCCATCTCGGGGCGTTTTCATGAGGCGTCATGAGGGCGGGGGAGGATGCGGCGCCCGCGGGCGTGGGGATTACGCACCTCACGCGCTCGGGCGGCGCCGGGGCTCCGCTCGCGGGCAATAGGACCCGCCGCCAGGAGCTGGCTGACGATGCCGAGCCTAAACGGCTCCTTCGGAAGCGCGGCCCGGACGCCGATAAAACGCCGCTGACGGAGCGCCGGGAGGCGCGCTTTCGCCGAAAGGCGGAAGCGACGCGCCTCTAAAAGCGCGTCGGGCGGCCCTCGCCAGGCCGCCCACGGAGCGCGATCGCAAGCGCTCCGCGTTTCCCGGCGCTCCGCTCCCCTCGAGGGGGCGTTGCAGTGGACGACGGCGTGCCCGGCGCCGCAAAGAATACGGGCGGCGGAGCGTTGGCTTGCTTCCGCCTCATCCTGAGGAGCCCGCCGAGCGGAGCGGAGGCGGGCGTCTCGAAGGATGTGGCGGCCTCATGCTTCGAGACACGCTGCTACGCAGCGCTCCTCAGCATGAGGCCGAGGTGCTGGAGCGCCTCATCCCTTTCTCGCCAACGGCCCGAAAGCCGGCGGCGGAATGCGCCGCTTGGAGGCCGCTTCGTAAGCCGTCGCAATCGTCAGCAGCGTGTCCTCCTTGCCGGGCTCGGCGCGGAACACGAGCGAGAACGGCAGGCCCGGTTCCGGGATCGTCGTCGGCTGGTCGGAAGCCTGCGATACGTAGCGCGTGCCGTCGGCGCTGAGCTTGAAGACCGGATCGTAGACGGTGGTGACATAGCCCGCGGGCACCAGCATTTCGGTGAGGCCCGCATTGGGCCCGCTCAGCGACTCGGGCCGCAGATTGCTCACGATGTCGTACTGGTAGGCATGGCCGATCAGGCCGGGCGGCCAGGGCGTGTGCAGGCGCACCAGCGCATCGAGCTTGTTCTCCAAAATCACCATCATGTCGGCGCGGCGCAGGAGTTCGCGCAGCATGATGCGCTCGTTGACGCCCTGCCGGCCGCCCAACGGATTGCGCGGATCGGCGATCTCCTCCCAGTTCTTGAACGCCGCGCGCTGGTCGTCGCCCCAGAATTTCGAGCGCCTGTTGAGCTCGGCGAAGTCGGTCAGCGTCTCCTTGAAGCCGAGCGCCTGCCAGTCGGCGGCGCGGCGCTTGAGATATTGCGGAATGTGGAAACGGAAGGTGTTCGCCAGTTCCTGCTGCTGGATCGTGCCGAGATCGAGATTGGCCGGCGGTTCGATCAGCCCGTCCGCGAGCGCCACGCAATAGTCGATCGGCGTCATGGCGCCGCTGCCGAACACCTTGCCGGGCGCGAATTCGGTCGGGACGATCGAGGCGGCGAATTCCTTGAACAGCGGTTCGCCCTTGCGGTCGAGCCGGAACAGAATGTCCGGCATGAACACCGGCACCAGGCGCGCGAGCGCGCGGCGGAAATCGACCGTCATCTGCTCGAGGTCGGGATCGGGCGTCCACAACGGATCGCCGGATTCGACCAGCGTCGCGCCGAGATGGCCGCCCAGCACGGTTTTGATTTCCCGCGCGGCGGCGGTGACGATCGGCTCCTCGGTCTTCGATCCCGGCGGATAGGTCATCGACTCGCGGATTACGCCGAGCCTGACGCCCTTGAGCGCGCCGCGCGCGCCGTTGCCGGTCGCGTGCGGCGCATAGCCGCCCGCGACGACGGACGAGCGCGGCACCGTCGTGTAGACGTCGCGCGGGTCGTAATAGCCGTCGACCGGGTCCTTCAGCGCGTCGAGCACCTTGGCGCAGTCGCGCAGCGTGCGGCAGTGAATGCCGGCGCGGTCGCAATAGATGTCGGCGCCGATGGCGCCGCCGTCGAAGCCGAGCATGGCCTTGTGCGGCAGGATCAGCGCCACCGCGTTGTGGTTGGACGGGCCGCGGCAGGAAGCGCGCGTTTCCTCGCCCAGGCTCGCCATCACCATGTTGGTCGAGACCGACAGCGCCGAGCCCGAGCTCGAGCCGAGCGAGGCCGAGCGCGTGGTGTCGTAGGGGTTGGAAGGATTGCCGCCCCAGGTCGAGCGCTGATAGCCGAGCGTGGAGGGCAGCACCTTGTCCGGCTTGTGGCGGCCGCCCGGATCGCCGGCGCGGCCGTTGTATTCGGTGTTCACCGCCTTGGCGAAAATGATCGCGCCCTTGTCGCGCAGCTGTTCGACCAGCACATGGTCGCGCGCCGGAAAGTCGATGTCGTAGGCCGCGTCGCCGCCGCCGGTGGAACGCATGTCCTTGGTGTCGAACGGATCCTTGAACGAGAACACCACGCCGTACATCGGCATTTTTTCGAGATCGGGATTGCGCCCATATTGCGCGTCCAGTTCCGCCGCGCGTTCGAGCGCGTCCGGCAGCTGGCGGAAATATTCGCAGATCGGCGGCGCGCCTTTCGGCAGCGGGCCTTTCGAGGGATGCAGGTCGTAATCGCCGCGGCAGGTGACCGAGCGTTCGCCCCGGATGTTGAGCGTGGCGAGCGCGTTGACCTGGCCGGCATTGGGAATGCCGACGATCATGCCGAACTGCTGCATGGCCGAGGGGGCGGAGGCGGTCGCTTCCATGCGGCCGTATTCGAGCGGCGGGCCCTTGTACTTGTCGAGGTCGGGCAGGACGGTCGAGGCCTTCACGGTCGCGGTGGGAAAGCGCAAGCGTTGTCCGCCGCGCACGGTGCCGGTGGCTTCAGGCACCGGCGCGCCGTCTTCGGTGACCAGCATGCTCGCCACGCCGTTGAAGCTGCGGACCCGTTCGAGATAGTGCTGAACGGTCGCCAGGCAGGTGGTCGCGCCGGAACGGATGGCGGCGTGAAGCTCGTCGATCGTTGCTTCCTCGAGCTGGAACGAGGCGGCGGCGGCCGGGTCTTTCATGGTTTCCTCACGAGGCGCGGTCTTTAGGGTCGCTCTCTCGCGATCATGCGCGACCGGACTCGCCCGTGCAACGGATCCGCAATCAATGCAGCGTCGGCTGCTCGTCGCCCACCACGCGCAATTCGATACGGCCGATCAGTTCCGCGCGTTGCGCCTCGGCTTCCCGCAGCGCCGCTTCGGTCTGCTCCCAGGTCGTCTTGTTGGAGCCCATGAGCACGGCACCCCCGAGCGCGGCGGCGACCGCGGCCAGAAATGTACTGGGAACGAAGGGGAGGATGGTGACCAGGGTCAGGCCGGTCCAGCCCGCGCCGGCGGTGGCGAGCAGCTTGGCGGCGAGCGAAATCTTGCGGCAGCGTTCAATCGCTTCCGACAGCGCCCCGATGCGGACTTCCAGTTGTTCGATCGCGTCGCGAAACTCGTCCATGGTTCTCATGCGCGCGGTGAGCCGACGCGGTTTCGTACCGGTTGGCGCGCGCGCTGACCATAGGCGAAACGAAGCCCGGGCGAACGGCGATCCGCGCCGCAAGAGGAGGGCCTCCTCTTGCGCGACGGTTCCGGTCGGTTCCGGGAAGTCCCATCACGATCTCTCCCTCCCCGGCTTCACGGGGAGAGAGAGTGCCGTTTTGCTTTGCGAAGTCCGGCGTCGAATCGATCAGCTGCGCTTGGGAGCGGCCGGGACCAGGCGCTTGGCGATATCCTTGGTGATCGTGATCGAGTTGATCGCGTCGACGCCGTTATCGGAGGCCTGGTATTCGATGGTCACCTCGTCGCCCGCCTTCAGTTCGGGGGGGACCGTCACCTTGCTGGAGATGTTGGAAAACTGCGACTTGTCTTCCAGGGTGATGGTGCGGGTTGCCGGCTCCCAGGCGGTGACGGTGGCGGTGAGGGATTCCGCGAAAACCGGGCTGAGGCCCGCGGCAAGCAGGCCGGCAGCCGCGAGAAGCACGCGTGCAGTCATGGTCCATATCCTTTCAGGACACGCATTGGATGTAACGGGTTCGTCTACGGCGCATATCGCGGCCGGCTCTTCGCCGGCGGCTTGGGTCCGCTGCCGGCCGCTTCGAGGGGCCTGCGGCAGACTTACGCGGGACGCGTTTCATTCCGCGTCGACCAGTGTTACGTGATCTGTGGCGCGATTGCGGCTTTGCGGCGCGCGCAAAAAATTTCACGCGGCGTTTATGCGGTGGGCGGAATGGAACGCGCCCGACGCGACCGCAGGACCGGCCGGTGCGGGCTCAGCTCGCCTTGGCGTCCCGGAAATAGGGCACGACGTCGCCCTTGAGTTTGATGGTCAGCGGGTTCCCGTGGCGGTCCTTGGCATTGCCGGCGGCGACGCGGACCCAGCCCTCGCTGATGCAATATTCCTCGACATTGGTCTTCTCGACGCCGCGGAAGCGGATGCCGATGTCGCGCGCGAGCAGCTCCGCGTTGAAGAAGGGGCTGCGCGGGTCGGTGGACAGGCGGTCCGGCAGAGCCGGGTCGATTTTGGGCGTCTCGTCGGTCATGCGCAGCTTTTGTCACAAGCCCGAGGTTTCAGGCAAGTCGCGCGGCCGGCATGCGCGCACTCATTTGCCGGGGGCGTCGGCTCCCAACAGCAAACCGAGCCCGAGCCGCGTGCCGAAATAGGCGGCGATGCCGGCCGGAACGGCAATATACAGCTGAATGCCGAACCGCTGTTCGAGAACGAACAGCACCCCGGCGCCGACCAGTACCGCGGCGATCCGGGCCATTGCGTGCCGAGTCATGTAGCGTCCCTAGCGTTTCGTGACATCGGCTTCGCGCGCATTGGCCCAGGGATCGATGCGGGCCGGCCCGCTGTCCTGTTTCGTCCGTTTGAGGGCGGACCGGTACTGCGCGTCGAGCGCCTGCTCGCGCTGTTTCTTGTCGATCTCCGCGTTCGAAGGCCCTTGATTCGTGGGGGCGCCGCGCCGCTGCGCATAAGCCGGCGCCGTCAGCACCACCAGCACCATCGCCAGCCCGATCAACACGCGAACCATGCCGCCCCTCGCGATCATTCCGTCCCTCGGCCAGCCTAGCACCCGCTCGCGGCCGCCTCAATGTGCTGGAATATCGGGATTTTCCAGGCCCGGCCGGCGGCGCTGGCGGCTTGGTCCGGTATCGCATGCGCAGGGCGCTTGACCGGCCTCCCCGCAGGCGCTTTGACTGCCGGCAAGGCGCGGGGACCGCCCGCGCCGATCAGACGAGAGAAGGCCTGCCGAATGTCGCTTGCGCACGATGCCTCGCCCCGCGCCGGAATGGCCCCGCCGCGCCACGACTGGACGCGCGCCGAGGTGAAGGCGCTGTTCGCCCTGCCGTTCCCGGAACTGATGTTCCGCGCGGCGCAAGTGCATCGCGCGAACTTCGACCCGACCGAGGTGCAGATCTCGACCTTGCTCTCGATCAAGACCGGCGGTTGCCCGGAGGACTGCGCCTATTGCCCGCAGTCGGCCAAGTTCGATACCGGCGTCAAAGCCGAGAAGCTGATGGATGTCGAGAGCGTGCTCGCCGAGGCGCGCGCGGCCAAGGCGGGCGGCGCCTCGCGCTTCTGCATGGGCGCGGCCTGGCGCAGCCCGAAGGACCGCGACCTCGACAAGGTCTGCGCCATGATCGAGGGCGTGAAGGCGCTCGGGATGGAAACCTGCGTCACCCTCGGCATGCTGGAGGCCGAACAGGCGCGGCGGCTGAAAGCGTCGGGCCTCGACTACTACAACCACAATCTCGACACCTCGCCGGAATTCTACGGCAACATCATCAGCACGCGCTGCTACCAGGACCGGCTCGATACCCTCGATAACGTGCGCTCGGCCGGCATCAATGTCTGCTGCGGCGGCATCGTCGGCATGGGCGAGACGCTCGACGATCGCGCCGGCATGATCGCCACGCTGGCGAGCCTGCCGGTGCATCCCGAAAGCGTGCCGATCAACATGCTGGTGCAGGTCGAAGGCACGCCGCTCTCGGGCACGCCCCGGCTCGATCCGCTCGATTTCGTGCGCACCATCGCGGTCGCCCGCATCTGCATGCCGGCCTCGATGGTGCGGCTCTCGGCCGGGCGCGAGGACATGAGCGAGGAGGCGCAGGCGCTCTGCTTCCTGGCCGGCGCCAACTCGATCTTCTACGGGCCGAAGCTTTTGACCACGCCCAATCCCGGGCGCGACCGCGACATGCGGCTCTTGGACAAGCTCGGATTGAAGGCGATGGATTAGGGCGCCGCGGGGCTATGTCAGGCTGCGGACGACGCCCAGCCCCGCGAACAGGCCGACCAGCGACACCGCGACCGAAACGACCACATAGAAGATGGCAAGGCCGAACTGGCCGCGCTCGTAGAGCAATGCGACATCGAGCGAGAAGGCCGAGAAGGTGGTGAAGCCGCCGAGAACGCCGGTGGTGAAGAACAGCCGCCAGTGCTGGGTGGCGTCTCCCTTGAACGCGAAATAGGCGGCCAGCACCCCCATCAGCAGCGAGCCGACCACATTGACGGTCAGCGTGCCGAAGGGGAAGGCGGTGCCGAACAGGCGCGCGGCGGAAAGATTGACGCCGTGGCGCAAGGCGGCGCCGATGCCGCCGCCGAGAAACACGATCAGAAAGCCCATAGATCACCTTGCTCCGTTGGCCGGGCGGCAACGGCCGCCCGTGGCGGAAAAAACCCACCGCGTTCCGGCGACCGACATCGCAAAAGCCGTACCGAAGGGCTCTCGCGAGCGTCAGGCGCGGACGCACAGCGCGGTAGGAGTCATCAGCCCTCAACACGATGATCTTGGGCGGTTGTCGGGGGACCCCATCCCCATCGCGGGCCAAGCTAAGGGGGGCTCCCGCGGCGGTCAACTCGCCACGCCAATCCGGCCTTGACAGTGCGGATTGGACTAAATATTGAGAGTGAACGTTCATTCTCATTATTTTGCAGCGCAGTCCTACGGGCGGTTCGGAACCGCCGGAAGTTTCAGGGGAAGCGCCGCGAAATCAGTGCGTTGGGGCGATCCCGGGGACGGGTCGCGGGGGCCAAGGGATGTTCCGGACCAAGGAGCAGCGACAGTCCGACCGGCGGGCCGCGATCCTCGACGCCGCCCAGCGCTGTTTCGCGCGCTCCGGGTTCCACCAGGCCTCCATGCAGGAAATCTGCGCCGAGGCCGGCATGAGCCCGGGCAATCTGTACCGCTATTTCCCCTCGAAGGAGGCGCTGATCGCCGGCATTTCCGAGCGCAACCGCGCCGAGGCGGCGGCGAGCTTCGCCAAGGTCGATTCCGCGCCCGCCTTTTTCGAGGGACTGGCCGAGCTCGCCCGTCATCACCTGGTCGACCGCAGCGATGTCGAGGTCGGCCTCTGCGCCGAGATCATGTCGGAGAGCCGGCGCAATCCGGAAGTCGCGCGGGTCTATCAGGACGTCGAACAAGACATCAAGAAACGCATCGCGGCCATGCTGCGGCTCGCCGTCGAGCGCGGCGAGGTGCGCGCCGACCTCGACGTGGAGGCGGCGGCTACCGTGCTCATGGTGCTCGGCGACGGCATGTCATGGCGCCGCGCGGTCGAGCCCGGCTTCGATGCCGAGCGCGTGCTGCCGCTGATCTTGAGGATGGTTCATTGCCTGCTCGCCAAGCCGGCGGATTCGCCGGCCGATCCCGCGACCAGGCGCGGGGAGAGTGAGCGATGAAGGCAAGCCGTATCACCGCCGTCGGTCTCGTAGCGGGCGCCGTGCTGTGGATCGCGTCCGGGCATCTCATGCCGCGCGACAGCGCCGAGGGGCAGGCCGCCATCCGTCCGGGCGAGGCCAAGTCGCAGCCGGCGTTCCGCGTCGAGACGGCCACCGTCCGGCTGGTCGAGCACCGCCCCACGCTCAATCTGTCCGGCCGCACGGAAGCCGACCACAAGGTGACGGTCACGGCGCGTACCGGCGGCGTGCTCACCGAACTGCGCGTGAAGCGCGGCCAGCACGTGGAACAGGGCGAGATCCTCGCCGTGCTTTCCGACGAGGCGCGCGAGGCGCAGGTCGCGCAGGCGCAGGCGCTGGTCGATCAGCGCGCGACCGAGCTCGAGGCCAAGCGCAAGCTGATCGCGAGCGGTGCCTTGCCCAAGCTGGACCTGGTCAATCTCGAAGCCCAGTACAAGGCGGCGCAGGCGCTGCTCGCCAGCGCGCGCGCCGAACGCGATCGTGGCCTGGTGCGCGCGCCCTGGGCGGGCGTGGTCACCGACGTCCCGGCGGAAGTCGGCGTCGCCGCCTTCTCGATGGCCGGCAAGGAGATCGCCACCTTGGTCGCGCTCGATCCCATGCTGGCGGTGGTGGAGGTTTCCGAACGCAAGCTTGCCGGCATCAGGGTCGGCGAGAAGGCCGAGGTGCGGCTGATCACCGGGCAGACCGTGATGGGGCGCGTGCGCTACGTCGCGAAGTCGGCAAGCCCGACCACGCGCACCTACCGGGTGGAAGTCGAGATCGCCAATCCGGACGGCAAGATTCCCGACGGCATCACCGCCGAGGTCGTGCTCTCGCTCAAGCCGGTGCCGGCGATCGAGGTGCCGCGCTCGGCGCTCACCATCTCGTCGGCCGGCGACATCGGCCTGCGCGTGGTGGGGGCTTCCGACAAGGTCGCTTTCGTTCCCGTGCATCTGGTCGAGGACATGCAGGACACGATGTGGGTTGCGGGCGTGAAGGACGGCGCGCGCGTGATCGTGCGCGGGCAGGACTTCGTGCGCGAGGGCCAGGTGGTCGCGCCGGTCGAGGTCGCGAGCGCGGCACACTAGCAACATTCCCCGCTCGTTCCCGCGAAAGCGGGAATGTAGCGCGGGTTCCCGCCGTCGCGGGGACGAGCGCTCCCAGGATTGAACGAACATGACCCGCTTCATCACCTATGCCATCGAGCACGCGCGCCTGACGCTGGCGACGCTCGCCTTCCTGCTGGTCGCGGGCCTTTCCGCCTATGTGACGATCCCCAAGGAAGCCGAGCCGGACGTCAAAGTGCCGATCATCTACGTCCAGCTCACGCAGCGCGGCATCAGCCCGGAGGACGCCGAACGTCTGCTGCTGCGTCCGGTCGAGACGCAGCTGAAGTCGGTCGGCAACGTCAAGGAAATGCGTTCGACCGCCTATGAAGGCGGCGGCTATGTGCTGCTCGAATTCGAGGCCGGCTTCAACTCGGATGCCGCGCTCGCCGATGTGCGCGCCAAGGTCGATCAGGCCAAGCACGATCTGCCGAAGGACGCCGACGAGCCTTCGGTGCAGGAGGTCAACCTCTCGCTCTATCCGGTGCTGGTGGTGACGCTCGCCGGCGACGTGCCGGAACGCACGCTCCTGCACATCGCGCGCGACGCCAAGAACGCGATCGAGCAGGCGCCCGGCGTGCTGAAGGCCGAGTTGCGCGGCACGCGCGACGAGGCGGTCGAGATCACCGCCGAGCCCATGCTGATGAAGAGCTACGGCATCTCGCTCGACCAGCTCATCGCCGTGACGCAGGCCTCCAACAGCCTGATCGCGGCGGGCGCGCTCGAAGGGGCGAGCGGCCGCTTCGCCGTCAAGGTGCCGGGCCTGATCGAGCGCCCGCAGGACATGTTGAAGATCCCGGTGGCTTCGACCGCCGGCGCCACCGTCACGCTCGGCGACGTGGCCACCGTGCGGCCGACCTTCAAGGACGCGACCTCGATCACCCGCGTCAACGGCAAGCCGGCGATGACCATCGAAGTGTCGAAGCGCACCGGCGCCAACCTGATCGAGACCGTGGACGGCGTGAAGCAGATCGTATCGCGGCTCGAGAAGACCTGGCCGGCCGCCGTCAAGGTCGGTTACACGCAGGACAAGTCGAAGCTCATCCGCCAGATGCTGGCGGATTTGCAGAACTCGGTGGCGACCGGCGTGCTGCTGGTGGCCGTGATCATTCTGTTCGCGCTCGGCTTCCGCGCTTCGCTGTTCATCGGCATCGCCATTCCGGCCTCGTTCCTGGCCGGCGTGCTCGGGCTGCAGCTTGCCGGCCTCACGGTCAATATCGTGGTGCTGTTCTCGCTCATCCTGGCGGTCGGCATGCTGGTCGACGACGCCATCATCGTGTCGGAATATGCCGAACGCCGCATGTCGGAAGGAATGCCGCCCAAGCAGGCCTATGCGCAGGCGGCCACGCGCATGGCGGGGCCGGTGATCGCGGCGACCTTGACCCGTATCGCCGCGTTCTCGCCGCTGCTGTTCTGGCCGGGCATTGTCGGCCAGTTCATGAAATACATGCCGATCACGCTGATCGCGACGCTGTCGGCTTCGCTCGCGGTGGCGCTGTTCTTCACGCCGACGCTGGGCGGCCTGCTCGGCCGCGCCTCGCCGGTGCCGCATGACGAGCGCGCGTCCGAGCGCGGGCTCTATATGCGCACCGTGAAGCTGGCGTTGCACCGCCCCGGAACGGTCCTCCTTCTCGCGCTCGGTCTCCTGGTCGTGGTGATCGGCGCCTATGGCAAGTTCGGCCACGGCGTCGAATTCTTCCCCGCGGTCGAGCCCGACTACGGGCAGGTCATCGTGCATGCGCGCGGCAATCTCGCGCTCGAGGAAAAGGACAAGGCGGTCGCCCAGGTCGAGAAGGCCGTGCTCGCGACGCAAGGACTGAAGACCGTCTATACCCGCGTGGGCGAGCAGCCGCGCGGCTCGAACGAGATCACCGAGGATACCATCGGCGTCATCCAGTTCGAATTCGCCGACTGGCAGACGCGTCCGCCCGCGCATGTCATCATGGACAAGATCAGGCGCGAGACGCGGAATATTCCCGGCATCCTGGTTGAGGTGACCGCGCCGCGCGCGGGCCCGCCGACCGGCAAGCCGATCCAGGTGCAGCTCTCCGCGCTCAATCCCGACAAGCTGCCGGAGGCGGCCAAGAAAGTCGCCGCATTGCTGGCGCCGATGCCGGCGATCCGCGATCTCGACGACGGCCTGCCGCTGCCCGGCATCGACTGGAAGCTCGAGGTCGACAAGGCCGAAGCCGCGAAATACGGCGCCGGTCTCGGCGCCGTCGGCACCGCGGTGCAGCTCGTCACCAATGGCGTGAAAGTCACCGAATACCGCCCGTCCGATACCGACAAGGCGGTCGATATCATCGTGCGTTTTCCGAAAGACCGCCGCAGCCTCGACCAGATCGACGAGTTGCGCGTGCAGACTCCGGCCGGCTACGTGCCGATCGGCAATTTCGTCAAGCGCGTGCCGGCGCCGCGCGTCGGCTACATCAATCGCGTCAACGCGCAGCGGGTCATGACGGTATCCGCGAACGTCGCCGACGGCGTGCAGACCGCCGTGGTGCAGCAGGAGATCACCGACAAGCTCGGCCATGCCGATCTCGGCGAGGGCGTCACCTTCAAGCTCAAGGGCGAGGACGAGGAGCGCGCCAAGGCCGGCGCCTTCCTGGGCAAGGCCTTCGGCACCGCGATCTTCCTGATCTTCGCCATCCTGCTCGCCCAGTTCAACCGCTTCATCTCGGTCGGCCTGGTGCTGACGGCGGTGTTGCTGTCCACCATCGGCGTGCTGCTCGGGCTCCTGATCATGGGCCAGGCCTTCGGCGTGGTGATGACGGGCATCGGCATCATCGCCAATGCGGGTGTCATCGTGAACAACAACATCGTGCTGATCGACACCTATGATCGCCTCCGGCGCGAAGGACAGGACGCCTATGCGGCGATCCTGGAAACCTGCCGGGAGCGTGCGCGGCCGGTCGTGCTCACCGCGGTGACCGCCATTCTGGGCGTGCTGCCGATCGCCTTCGGCATCAATCTCGACTTCATCAGCCGCGAGATCACGCATGGCGCGCCGGCGACGCAGTGGTGGATCAGCCTGTCGACCGCCATCGTGTTCGGCCTCGGCTTCGCCACGGTCCTGACCCTGATCGTCACGCCGGCAGCCCTTATGGGCATCGCCAATCTGGCGGCCTGGCGCGACCGCCGGCGCGCGCGGCGTGCCGCCAAGCGGCAGGCGGCGGCGACGGTGCTATAGTCGCCGCCGCGGCCTGGCCGATATGGCATGCCGCTTGCTTGATTTCGTGCTCGCACGCCGTGCTCGGATGCAGGCGGCAGGGGGACGCCGATGGTCGTTTCGCCGATGGTCGTTTCATTGAATGCGGAGCCGCAGCCGCTCGCGATTTCGCTGGAGCGGACCGCGCTCGTCATCATCGACATGCAGCGCGACTTTCTCGAGCCGGGCGGTTTCGGCGAAACGCTGGGCAACGATGTCGGCCTGCTCAAGGCCGCGGTCGGGCCCTGCCGGGCGGTGCTCGAGGCCGCACGGGCGGCCGGCATGCTGGTGATCCACACGCGCGAAGGCCACCGTCCTGATCTTTCCGACGCCCCGCCGGCCAAGGTCGAGCGCGGCTCGCCGTCCAAGCGCATCGGCGATCCCGGGCCGATGGGGCGTATCCTCATCCGGGGCGAACCCGGCCACGACATCATCCCGGAGCTTTACCCGCTCCCCGGCGAGCCGGTGATCGACAAGCCGGGCAAGGGCGCCTTCTACCAGACCGATCTGCAACTGATGCTGCAGAACGGCCGGATCGAGACCCTGATCGTGTGCGGCGTCACCACGGAGGTCTGCGTCAACACCACGGTGCGGGAGGCCAACGATCGCGGCTATCGCTGCGTGGTGCTTTCCGACTGCTGCGCCTCCTATTTCCCCGAGTTCCACGAGGCCGGCCTCAAGATGATCAAGGCCCAGGGCGGCATATTCGGCTGGGTGTCGAGCGCGTCCGACATGCTCGCCGCCTTTGCGGCGGCGCAGCCGTGCCCCGATCGCACAGCGGCCGGCTAAAGCTCGATCTTGCTGTAGATGGTGACGTCGAGATCGATCTCTTTGCTCGACAGCGTCACGCCGGTGGTGACCACCCCGCCATCGTGCAGGCGGCCGCTCTCGAGCGCCCGGCGAACGCTCTTTTCCAGTTCGCGCTGCGCGTTGAAGCTCACCGTCTTCAGGAATCGGGCGACGGCGGCCTTCAATTCATCGTCGGTCATGGCTTCTCAGTTAACACCGTGAACGCCGGCCCGTTCAAGATTTCGTCGCGCAAGCTTATCAAAGCTAGTTAACGTCACAAAGCCCGCGGCTGTCCATGCGAGACGGCTCCGGCGTTATTGATATTTCGAACTTCCGCTTTTCTGCGCTGCCGGATCGTGGATAGTAAGCGGGCGGGCGAGCCGTCTGGCGGAGACGGCCTATGCCGCGCAACCGGGAAAGCGAAACGACCAGGGCCGCAAGCGTCAGGAGAATAGAGTGAGCTATTTTTCATCCAAGAGCGACAGCAAGACTCAGAAGCCCGCGGGCGAGGGCCGGGTTGAGGCCGCACCTGTGACCAAGCCGGCGGAGACCGTGTCCACGCTCGGCCAGGGCATGTTGATCACCGGTAACATCGTCTGTGCCGGCTCGGTGCAGATCTACGGCCGGGTCATCGGCGACATCCACGCCTCGCAACTCATCATCTGCGAGGGCGCCAAGGTCGAGGGCAAAATCGTCGCGCCGGACACCGTGATCAAGGGAACCTTCAACGGCACCATCCACTCGAACAGCGTCAAGCTGCAGAGCACGGCGGTGGTCGACGGCGAAATCTTCAACAAGTCGCTGACCATCGAGCAGAACGCCCAGTTCGAAGGCGTGGCGCGCCGGCTCGAGACGCCGGTGGCGGCGCCGTCGGCGGCTCAGGCCAAGGGCGAGGACAAGGCGCCCACGCTGACGCCTGTGGCGACGACGCCGGTCGCGAAAATCGTGGTCTGAGACAAGCGGCCCGGCGAACGGCTCATGCCGCCGCGCCGGGCCTGTTCCTGCCGCCGGTAACGTCTCGCGCACAGGCCGTGAGCGTTCACCGGCTCGGCGTGTTTCCGCAGGCCGTCGCCAGGTTCCGTGCCCGGAACTATGCCGCCGGTTTTGCGCTCTCGGCGTGCGGGGCGCGGATTGCCGGCCATGCGAGCGCCGCGAAATAGCCGAGCGCGCTCAGGACGGCGATGCAGAAGCTCACCGGCCAGTCGGTATAGTAGGCCATGGTCAGGCCGAGCCAGGATTCGGCGAGCGCGAGCCCGGCCGCGACGGCCAGTCCGCTCCACAGGCCGGTCGTCAGGCGCTGCGCCGCGGCAGGCGGCCCCACCATCAGGGTGAACACCAGCAGCACGCCCACGATCTGCGCACATTCGGACACCGCCAGGGCGACGATGGCCAGGAAGGCGGTCGAGATGAAGCGCAGCGGCACGCCCTTGGCCTCGGCGAGTTCCGGCTGCAGGCTGGCGAAGATCAGCGGCCGCATGATCGCGCCCAGCGCGACGAGCGTGACGACGCCGAGAACCAAGAGCGTCGCGATCATGGCGCGGTCCACCGCCAGCACATTGCCGAACAGGAGCGCGGTCGCCTGGGTCGCGAAGGCGGTGTAGTAATGCAGGAACAGCAGGCCGAAGCCGAGCGCCAGCGCCAGCACGACGCCGATGGCGACATCGCGGTTGCTGATGCGCTCGCCGATGAGCCCCATGCCCACGCCGGCCGCGACCGAAAAGCCGACCAGGCCCCATAGCGGCGCGAGCCCGATCAGGCCGGCGCCGGTCGCGCCGGCGAAGCCGATATGCGACAGCGCGTGGCCGGCGAAAGTCTGGCCGCGCATCACCAGGAAGAAGCCGACGAGCCCCGAAACCACCGCGACAATGCCGGCGGCGGCGAAGGCGTTGTTCATGAATTCATAGGCGAACATGGGTCTTCCTTTCCCTTCCGCGCGGGCTCGGGCGAGCGAGGGGAGGGGCGGTTCGCATCGCGTCGGCGATGCGGGCCGGGGTGGCGGCTCTCTTGTTCAGGCCATGCGCGCGCCCCACCCGCGACCCCGCGCCGCCACGCGCAAGGGCGCGTGGGGGCAGGGGCGGTGAGAGGCCTTCAATGATGATGCTCATGCCCATGCTCATGCCCGTGTCCGTCGTGATCGTGCACGTGGTCCACGCGCTCGACGTCGAGGCCGCGTGACATGACGAAGATGTGCCCGTCGGCGCGCACCACATGGATGTCGGTGCCGTAGAGCCGCGACAGCACGGGTGCGCTCACCACCTCGTCGACGGTGCCGAGCACCGCCTGGCCGTTGCCGAGGTAGAGCACGCGGTCGAGGGTGCCGAGGAGCTGGTTCAGCTCATGCGCCGAGAACAGCACGGTGATTTGGCGCTCGCGGCAGGCCTTGCGCACCACGTCGATGGCGACTTCCTGGTGGCGGGCGTCGAGGCTGATGAGCGGTTCGTCGAGCAGCAGCAGCTTGGGCTCGCCGATCAGCGCTTGCGCCAGCAGCAGCCGCTGCCGTTCGCCGCCCGACATTTCGTTCAAGGGACGCTCGGCCAGATCGCGCGCGCCGACCGCCTCCAGGGTTTCGTCGATCGCCTTGCGGTCGCGGGCCGATAGCGAGGGAGGGCCCCAGCGGTGGCCGTGCAGCGAGCAGCCGATGAAGTCGAGGCCGCGGACGCGCAGATCCGGCAGTACGGTGCGCAATTGCGGCAAATAGCCGATGGCCGGATTGCCGCGCTCGGGCGCGCGGCCGAGCACGCGCACCGTCCCGGAACTTGGCGGCAGCAGGCCGAGAATCGAGCGCATCAGCGTCGTCTTGCCGGCGCCGTTGGGGCCGAGCACGCCGATGAATTCGCCGGCCTGCACGGCGAAACTGACGTCCGACAATACGGTGCGGCGGCCCACGCGCAAGGACGCGCGCTCGAATTCGACGACGGTCATGAATTCGGCCCGCTCAGCGCCTTGTCGAGCGCCTCGAGCTCGCCAAGGACCCAATCCTGGAATGTGACGTTGGCCGGCATCGTTTCGGTGACGCCGACCACCCCCACTTTCGCCTTTACCGCAATATCGCGCAGCCGCTCGGTCAGCTTTTCGCTGACCTGGCTGTTATAAATCAGCACCCGCACCTTGCGGGCCTTGAGGTCGTTCTCGAAGGCGGCGATGTCGCGCGCGCTCGGTTCGGTATCGTTCATCATGGCCGTCTGGAAACTCTGATTGCGCATGGTGAGCCCGAGCGCCTCCGCCATCAGGCCGAACACCGGCTCGGTGGCGGCAACCGGCGTGCCGTTGTACTTCGCGCGCATTTGCGCCACCCGGCTGTCGATACGCGCGAGCGAGGCCAGCACGCTCGCGAGCCGCGCCTCGTAGTCCGAGGCATGCGCGGCATCGGCCTTGCTGAACGCCGCCGCCAGGGCTTTGGCGATCGCCGGCATGGTCGCCGGGTCGTACCAGAGATGCGGGTTGCCGCCGGGCTTGCGGCCGGTGAGTTGCGCCGCGTTGATGACGGTGCGGCCGGGGCGCGGTGCCGCCTTGATGAGCTTCTCCATCCAGGCGTCGTAGTCCGCGCCGTTGACGATCGCGATGTCGGCGCCCGCAATCCGGCGCACCATGGCGGGCGTGGTCTCGAACAGATGCGGGTCCTGGTCGGGATTGCTCATGATGCTGACCACTGCGACCCGGTCGCCGCCGATCTGCTTGGCGATGTCGCCGTAGAAATTCTCGGCCGCGACAACCGCGATCTTGGCTTCGGCGGCGCGCGCCCCGGCGCCGCCCGCGAGAGCGAGGCACAGGCCGAGGGCGGCAGCGCGGACCAAGGCGAGGCCCTGTCGCTTAACGCTGGTCATGGCGGCGATCCCCCGATGATTTGGCCGGCAGGGGCAGCCTGTCGGACGGCTATTCGGGCACTAAGTAATATTATAACATTTCAAAAAGCAAGCGGTCCGGTGCAAAGCTCGCCGGCAGAGGGCCTTAACGCTATCCGCAATTTCCCGCCGCCACGCTAAGCCGCGCTTAAGCGGGCGCCACTATATTGCAAATTTTAAACGCTAATTCAGGCGCTTGAATGGAACTCTACAACGCAACGATCAATACGCTGCGCGGGTTGTCCTGCGGGCTCAGGATCGAGCGCGCCGTCCGCCAGGAGACGGTGGTGCTGATCGTCGCCGTGCCGCTCGGCGTGTGGCTGGCGCCCGGCATCGGCTGGTATGTGGCGATGATCGGCGTGCTCATCGGCACGCTGGCGGTCGAATTGCTCAATACCGCCGTCGAGAAACTGGCCGACCGCGTCACGCTCGAACGCGATCAACACATCGGCATGGCCAAGGATTTCGGCTCGGCCGCGGTGTTCTGCATGCTTTGCCTCGACGCGCTGGTGTGGCTGGCCGCGGTTGCCCAGCGCTTCGCCTGGATTTGATCGACAGAACAGCCGTCGCCGGCTTGGCGCTGCGGCCGTAAGCATGGGAGGGGCGGAATGTCACGCGACCACGACGTGATCCGTTTCGACGGCAAGCGCATGGCGCTTTATGCCATCAAGATCGCGGCTATCGCCGCCTTTCTTCTGTGGACCAACAGCGGATTCCTGCAACGCATCGCCTTGCTGCAGGCCCAGCAGCGCTGGGTCACGCTGATCGGCTTCGTCGGCTTGTGGGGCCTCTCGCTCGCCGCCGTGCTGATCGCCGCATTTCAGGGTCGTCGCTGGTTGCGCTTCTTTTGGGCGGCGGTGATCGGCATCACCACCGCGGTCGGCTTTGCCTATCACCGTGCCAGCGGCACGGACCTGGGCGTGCTCGATGCCTTGTCGCTGTGGAACGCGCGGCACGAGGCCACGCGCGCCGCGGAATTCTACGCCGCCGATTTCTACTGGCTCGCGGTCGTGGCGATCGTGGGCATTCTCGTCTTCGCGCTACCGCCCCTGCCGCGCGCGCCCTGGGCGCAACGTTGGCTGAAGCGCTTCGCGCTCGTGCCGGCGCTCCCGGTCGTGGCCATCGTGACCATCGTGCTGGCAAAGGAAGGCGGCGGCTCGGAAGCGCTGCCGACGCAATTCGCGCCATTGTCGGTGGGTCTCGTGCTCGGCTCCAAGGTCGCGGCGGCGCCGCTGCCGCATCGCCGCCATGTGTCGTGGACCTGGCGCGGCCCGTTCGTGGGCGCGGCCCCGCGCGGCGCGACGGCGCCGCCGGATGCCGCCGTGGCGCATGCGCCGGCGATCCGCCGCATCGTGCTCCTGATCGACGAAAGCGTGCGCGGCGATTACATCGACTGGACGCCGGGCAATCCGTTCACGCCCGAACTGGCGCGGCTGAAGGACCGCATCGTCGATTTCGGGCCGGCCGCCTCGGGCGGCAATTGCAGCCATTATTCCAACGCGATCCTGCGGTTCGCGGCATCGCAGGACGGACTCGGCCGCAAGCTCTTGAGCACGCCGACGCTATGGCAATACGCGAAGAAGGCGGGCTTCCGCACCGTCTTCATCGACGGTCAGGCCGGCTTCAACCGCAACCCGGGCAAGCTGCAGAATTTCATGACCGCGGAGGAGGTCCGCGACATCGACGGTTTCTATGCACTCGACGAAAAGATCGCGCCGCCGCGGCTGGACGACCGGCTGCTCGACATCGTCGAGCAGGAGATCAAATCGGACAAACCGGTGCTGATCTACGCCAACAAGAACGGCGCGCACTTCCCCTATGACGAAGGCTATCCGAAGGAAGCCACGCTGTTCCGCCCGACCATGAGCGAGGCCGGCGCTGACACCGCGCAAACGCGCGTCGATTCCTTCCGCAACGTCGTGCGCTGGTCGGTCGACCGCATCTTCAAGCGGCTGTTCGACGAGGTCTCGCTCAAGGATACCGTCATCATCTACACCTCCGACCACGGGCAGAACTTGCAGCCCGGGCGTCTCTCGCACTGTTCGGTCGAGAATCCCGATCCGCGCGAGGGCCTGGTGCCGCTGTTCGTGATCACCGACAACGAGGCGCTGCGCGCGCGGCTGGCGAAGGCGGCGGCCGAAAGCCGTGGCCACGGCAGTCATTTTGCCATCGTCCCGACGGTGCTGGAGTTGCTTGGCTTCGGCCACGCGGACATCGCGAAGGCATTCGGCCCTTCGCTGCTGGACAAGAGCGGGCGCAAGACCGAATTCACCAGCGGCGACATTTTCGGCCTGTTCGCCGAGCCGCGGCGTCACCCCGTCGATCTCGGCAAGGAATATCTGGAGCCGGCCGCGCTGACGGTGGAAAAGCCAAGCCTGTCGGCGCGCGGCAATGGTGCCGGCGGCGTGGCGGTGAGGTAGCGCCGGTCGCGCCGCATTCCGGGGGCCGGCCACAGCCGGCTATCGTCACAGAACGGTTGCGTAACGCGGGCAATGTCGTTGCCCCGCGACGGATTCGTTGCTCCGCTCTCTGTCCCAGGGGCATTCCGCAAGGCAATACGATGGAAAAGAATTCTGCGACGTCGAACGGCCAGGGCTGGCTCGAGGCCGAACTCGCCGACACGCTGGACGAGGACTATGAGCTCGAATTGTCCGAGCCGGCGCTTTCGGAGGAAATTCGCAGGATCTACAAGGAGGCGCGTCCGCCGTCGATCGAACGCTACGACTATTTCCGCGCCCTGCTGACGCTGCAATCCGAGCTGATCACGCTGCAGGACTGGGTACAGCACACCAAGGCCAAGATCGTCGTCCTGTTCGAGGGCCGCGACGCGGCCGGCAAGGGCGGCGTCATCAAGCGCATCACCCAAAGGCTCAACCCGCGCATCTGCCGGGTGGTCGCGCTGCCGGCTCCGACCGAGCGCGAGAAGTCGCAATGGTATTTCCAGCGCTATATCACGCACCTGCCGGCCGGGGGCGAGATCGTGCTGTTCGACCGCTCCTGGTACAACCGCGCCGGCGTGGAACGCGTGATGGGCTTCGCGACGGCGGCGCAGGTGGAGGAATTCTTCCGCGACGTGCCGGAATTCGAGCGCATGCTGGTGCGCTCCGGCATCATCCTCCTCAAATACTGGTTCTCCATCACCGACGAGGAGCAGCAGTTGCGCTTCCTCATGCGCATCCACGATCCGATGAAGCAATGGAAGCTCAGCCCGATGGACCTGGAGTCGCGCGTGCGCTGGGAGGACTACACCAAGGCCAAGGAGGATATGTTCGCGCGCACGAACATCACCGAGGCGCCCTGGTTCATCGTCGAGGGCAACGACAAGAAGCGGGCGCGGCTCAACTGCATCGACCACCTGCTGCGGCAGATTCCCTATCAGTCGGTGTCGCACCCCGAGATCACGCTGCCCGAGCGGGTCTTCAACCCCGAATACGAACGGCAGACGCTGCCGGCCGAGCTTTACGTGCCGCAGAAATATTAGGGCGATCCGGCGAACGGGCCCGGTCGCCCATCCCCCGCCCGGTCCCGCCGGCGGGGCGGGCCGCAGGCCGGACCGGCCCGCTTCACGGGCGAGCGGGTCGCCGTGCGCAAGCACGATGGGTTCCGGGGGCGTGCCGGTTTCCGCCGGGCGGGCCGGGCGTGGGCCGGGGCTGGCCCGGCGGCTCGCTGACCTTTTGAACTCTTCCGCCAAAATCCCTATATGTCCTCCAAACGGAGCTCCTTTCCCTCATGACCATTCCTGAGACGACCGACAAAATCCCCGTGACCGTGCTCACCGGCTATCTCGGCGCCGGCAAGACCACGCTCTTGAACCGCATCCTGTCCGAGCCGCATGGCAAGAAATTCGCCGTCATCGTCAACGAGTTCGGCGAGATCGGCATCGACAACGACCTCGTGGTGAATGCCGACGAGGAAGTGTTCGAGATGAATAACGGCTGCATCTGCTGCACGGTGCGCGGCGATCTCGTGCGCATCATCGACGGGCTGATGCGGCGCAAGGGCAAGTTCGACGCCATCATCGTGGAGACCACCGGGCTCGCCGACCCGGCGCCGGTGGCGCAGACTTTTTTCATGGATGAAAACGTCGGCGCCCGGACCAAGCTCGATGCCGTGGTCACGGTCGCCGACGCCAAATGGCTGAAGGACCGGCTCAAGGACGCGCCCGAGGCCAAGAACCAGATCGCCTTCGCCGACGTGATCCTGATCAACAAGACCGACCTGGTCTCGCCGGAAGAGCTGCGCGAGATCGAGGCCCGCATCCGCGCGATCAATCCTTACGCCACGCTGCATCGGACCCAGCGCGCTCAGGTCGGCATCGACGCCGTGCTCGGCCGCAACGCCTTCGACCTCGACCGCATCCTCGACATCGAACCGAAATTCCTGGAGGCCGACGATCATGACCATGATCATCATCATCACGACGGGCACGATCATGGCCACGATCATCACCATCATGGCGAAGGTCATGGACACGGCCTCAAGCACTATCACGACGAGGACATGCAAAGCCTGTCGCTCTCGAGTGACCGGCCTCTGAACCCGGACCGGTTCTTCCCCTGGGTGCAGGATCTGGTGGCCAAGGAAGGGCCGAATATCCTGCGCTGCAAGGGCATATTGTCGTTCAAGGACGATCCCGAACGCTTCGTCTTCCAGGGCGTGCACATGATCCTCGACGGCGATCACCAGCGCCCCTGGAAAGAAGGCGAGCAGCGTGTCAGCCGCATCGTCTTCATCGGCCGCAACCTGCCCGAGGAAGCGATCCGCAAGGGCTTCGAAAGCTGCGTGGCGTAGAAGCGTTTTACGGACCGATTGCCGTCGTCCCCGCGAAAGCGGGGACCCAGTCAACACAAGCAATGCCGTGGTTGCTGGATTGCCCGCTTGCGCGGGCAATGACGGTCAGAGAATGAGGCTGCGCCCATGACCGACCTCGCTCCCTCCACCGTCTCCATCATCGACCGCGTGCGGCACGTCGCGGCCGGCGCCCCGGTGGTCGGCGTGCACTTCTTCAATCGGATACCGGTGTTCGTGCTGGGGGAAGAGGTGCTCCTGTTCGCGGGCGACGAGGAGAAGCGCGTCGCGGTTCATGGCGGCGGCATTCTCGCCAGCGCCGGTGACGGCGACCGCATCGTGACCGGCGGCGACGACGGCCGGCTGGTCGAAACCCACGCGGACGGCATGCCCAAGGAACTTGCCGCCGACGAGAAGCGGCGCTGGATCGACCAGGTCGCGCTCGGGCCGCACGGCGCGGTCGCCTGGTCGGCGGGCAAGACCGCGCATGTGCGCGCGCGGAATGCCGAATTGCGTGCGCTCGACGTGCCTTCGACCGTCGCCGGCCTCTGCTTCGCGCCCAAGGGCTTCCGCCTTGCGATCGCCCATTACAATGGCGTCACCTTCTGGTTTCCCAATGCGGCCGGCGCCAAGCCGGAAGTCTTCGAATGGAAGGGCTCGCATCTGTCGGTCACCGTGAGCCCGGACGGCCGCTTCCTGGTCACCACCATGCAGGAGCCGACCCTGCATGGCTGGCGCATCGCCGACGGCAAGCACATGCGCATGTCGGGCTATTCGGCGCGCGTGCGCTCGCTGTCCTGGAGCGCGGAAGGGGAATTCCTCGCCACTTCGGGCTCGGAGCAACTGATCCTCTGGCCGTTCGACGGCAAGGAAGGCCCGATGGGCCGGCAGCCGCGGCTGCTCGCGCCCTCGGAGGCGCGCGTGTCGGTCGTCGCCTGCCATCCGAAGCAGCCGGTGGTCGCGATCGGCTATGCCGATGGCGTCGTCATGCTGGTGCGCATCGACGACGGCGCGCTGATTCTGGTGCGGGCGGCCGACGGCCAGCCGGTGACGGCGCTCGGCTGGGACGGCAGCGGCCAGGTGCTCGCCTATGGCTGCGAGAGCGGCGCGGCGGGGGTATTGGTGTTGTAGGAATTGCTCGCTGCGCTCGCGCTCTTATCGCTCCCCCGCTTGCGGGGGAGGGGAGCCGCCGAAGCGGCCGGGTGGGGGAGATTTTCCATCATCGCGAGGCGACCCCACCCCGGCGCGTTCCGCGCCGGACCTCCCCCGTTCAGGGGAGGGATAACCGACCTCACCGCACCAGCACGTTCTTGAACTGCCAGGGATCGCGCTTGTCGATGTCCTCGGGGAACAGGCCGGGGCGATCGGTGAGCGGCGTCCAGTCGGTGTATTTGCCGATCACCGGCCCGAGGTAGGGCATCTGCACCTCGAGGCAACGGCGGAAATCCATCTCGTCGGCCTCCACGATGCCGGCAGTCGGGTTCTCCAGCGCCCACACCATGCCGGCGAGCACGGCGCTGGTCACCTGCAGGCCGGTGGCGTTCTGATAGGGCGCGAGATCGCGCGTCTCGTCGATCGAGAGCTGGGAGCCGTACCAATAGGCATTCTTCTTGTGCCCATAGAGCAGCACGCCGAGTTCGTCGATGCCGTCCACGATCTCGTTTTCGTCCAGAATGTGGATCTTGTCCTGCCGCTTGCCCGCCATGCCGAACAATTCGTGCAGCGACAGCACGGCATCGTTGGCCGGGTGATAGGCGTAATGGCAGGTCGGGCGATACACGGTCTTGCGGCCGCTCTTCAGCGTGAAGTAGTCGGAGATCGAAATCGACTCGTTGTGCGTCACCAGGAAGCCGTATTGGCCCTGCGCGGTCGGCGTCCAGGAGCGCACGCGCGTATTGGCGCCCGGCTGCAGCAGGTAGATCGCCGCCTGGCAGCCGGTCTTGTGCTTGCGGCCGTTCGCCGGAATCCATTTCTCGTGCGTGCCCCAGCCGAGCTCGGCCGGCTGCATGCCTTCCGAGAGAAAGCCTTCCACCGACCAGGTGTTGACGAAGACGTTCTGCGGCTTCGGATTCTTGGAGCGCTGGGTGTCGCGCTCGGCGATGTGGATGCCCTTGATCCCGAGCTTCTTGGCGAGCTTGGCCCAGTCCTCGCGCGTCTTCGGCTCCTTGATCTTGGTCTTGGTGTCGGCGGCGATGTTGAGCAGCGCCTGCTTGACGAACCAGGAAACCATGCCCGGATTGGCGCCGCAGCACGACACCGCGGTGGCCGAGCCGGGCTTGCGCTTGCGCTTGGCCGCGAGCGTGAGCTCGCGCAACGCATAGTTCGAGCGCGCTTCGGGGCCGATCTTGGTGTTGAAATAGAACCCGGCCCAGGGCTCGTTCACGGTGTCGATGTAGAGCGCGCCGAGGCTGCTCGACAGCTCCATGATGTCGACCGAGGAGGTGTCGACCGAGAGGTTGACGCAAAAGCCCTGACCGCCGCCGACCGTCAGCAGCGGCGTCAGCAGTTGCTTGTAGTTGTCCTTGGTCACGGCCTCGTGGATGAAGCGGATGCCGCGCTCGTCGAGGATCTTGCGGTCCTTGTCGTCGGGGTCGATGACGACGAAGCGGCTCTTGTCGAATTCGAAATGGCGCTCGATCAGCGGCAAGGTGCCCTTGCCGATCGAACCGAAGCCGATCATCACGATGGGGCCGTCAATGCGTCCGTACACTGGCCAATTGGTCATTGGTCGCCTCTCTGTGTCGATACTGAGGGTGATATCCGCCGGGACGGACAAACGGAAGAGACGCCGCGCGAAAACTGCGCGCGGCGTCCACTGGCATTTGCCGGCGGTCAGGCCGCCCGCTGCGGCCGGCGGGCGCGCTGCGCGCGCCGGTCCTGCGCCACCAGCGCGGCGAGGTCGGGCGAAGGCTGCGGCCGGCCGGTCGCGGCGATCAGGCCGCGCGCGCCGTCGAGCGCGCCGGGAGCGAGTTCCAGCGCCAGCAGGCGGTCGCGCTCGAACGGGCCCGGCATCCAGAGCGCGCCGGTCTTGGCGGCCGTGAAGCCGAAACGGCTGTAATAGGGCGCGTCGCCCACCAGCACGATCGCCGCATAGCCGAGCCGGCGCGCCTCGCGCACGGCCCGCCGTACGAGCGCCCCTCCGATGCCGGCGCCGCGGCAGTCGGCCGCGACCGCGACCGGGCCAAGCAGCAGCGCCGGGGCACCGTTGCCGCAGGAGACGTTCCACAGCCGCGCGGTACCCACCACGCGGCGGCCATCGGCCGCGATGAAGGCGAGCCCGTCCGCCGGCAGGCGATCCTCGCGCAGACGCTCCGAGGCCTTGCGGTAGCGGGCCTCGCCGAAAGCCTCGTCGAGCAGCGCTTCGCGCGCATCGATGTCGGAGGTTCGTTCGTGACGAATGGTGGTCATCGGTCTTGCTCCTTCCTCCGGTCCATCATCCTGAGGTGGCCGCCGAAGGCGGCCCTCGAGGGATGAACGGCCCGGTCCGTGCATCCTTCGTGGCGCGGCGAAAGCCGCGCACCGCAGGATGACGGGTCAAACTCTGTGAGTAGGGGAAGGGGAGGCGGCGCACCGCCTCCCGCAGGGATCAGATGTGGTAGCTCTTCAGCGGCGGGAAGCCGTTGAACGCCACCGCCGAGTACGTCGTCGTGTACGCACCGGCGCCCTCGATCAGCAGCTTGTCGCCGATCTCGAGCGACACCGGGAGCAGATACGGCGTCTTCTCGTACAGCACGTCGGCCGAGTCGCAGGTCGGGCCGGCCAGCACGCACGGGGCCATCGCGTCGCCGTCCCGCGGGGTGCGGATCGGGTAGCGAATCGACTCGTCCATGGTCTCGGCGAGACCGCCGAACTTGCCGATGTCGAGGTAGACCCAGCGCACGTCGTCTTCCTCGCTCTTCTTCGAGACCAGGACGACCTCGGTCTCGATGATGCCCGCATTGCCGACCATGCCGCGGCCCGGCTCGATGATCGTTTCCGGGATGCGGTTGCCGAAGTGCTTGCGCAGCGCCTTGAAGATCGCATTGCCGTAGGTTTTCACCGAGGGCACGTTCTTCAGGTACTTGGTCGGGAAGCCGCCGCCCAGGTTGACCATCGACAGGTTCATGCCGCGCTCGCCGCACTCCTTGAACACCGACGCCGCCGACGCGAGCGCGCGGTCCCAGGCGTGCTGGTTGCGCTGCTGCGAACCCACGTGGAACGAGACCCCATAGGGCTCGAGACCGAGCTTGAGCGCGTGCTCGAGCACGTCCACGGCCATGCCGGGCTCGCAGCCGAACTTGCGCGACAGCGGCCATTCCGCCCCGACGCAGTCGGAGAGGATGCGGCAGAACACGCGCGCCCCCGGTGCGGCGCGGGCGACCTTCTCGACCTCGGCCTGGCAGTCCACGGCGAACAGGCGGATGCCCAGTTCGAAGGCGCGCGCGATGTCACGCTCCTTCTTGATCGTGTTGCCGTAGGAGATGCGGTCCGGCGTCGCGCCGGCGGCCAGCGCCATCTCGATCTCCGCGACCGAAGCCGTGTCGAAGCACGAGCCGAGGCCGGCGAGCAGCGAGAGCACTTCCGGGGCCGGGTTCGCCTTCACGGCGTAGAACACACGGGTATCCGGCAGCGCCTTGGCGAAAGCGCTGTAGTTGTCGCGCACGACGTCGAGGTCGACGACCAGGACGGGGCCTTCGTCGATCCCGCGCTCGCGGCGCTCACGCAGAAATTCACGGATGCGCTCGGTCATTGGCGCACACTCCCAGCTCAAGGGACGGCCTTAGCCGTCCGATTTCGCGGCTTGGAAGCTATCGGGCAGGTGCGCGATGGGGACGCAGCCGTGCCTTAAGCTCATAACCGCTAGTGCTGCCTTGGCTTGGAGGGGAGACCCCGCCGCACTGCTGGCAAGATGGACAAGCCTCGTCGGTGACCCGTCGCTGGCGGTGGAAGGCCAGCAGAGACCAAAGAAGCCCGCTCCGTCGTTGCTTTAAGCCGCGTCCCCTGCTGAGAGCAGAGTGCGCCGGTTTCGCCTCCGGCTGCCGATCAGAAAACTTGAGGCTACTTACTCTTCCCTCGTGGAGAAGCAGCTCGCTGGCCTCAGGCGGCTGGCCGGCCTCTTGTCCGGCTACCTACCGATCGACACACGGCCACAGGCACGTGCGAAATTGGGCAAGAGTGGAAATAACACTTTTTCGACGTTGCGCAAGCGAATTAGTTCGCGCGCGGCAAAATCTTCCTTAACTTTTCCGGTAAGCGCCGCTGCACGACGCACTCACCTGCGCTAGTCGCGCGCGGTGAACGGCTCGATGCGGTGCGCGTTGCGGACGAACTGGACCATGATGGCGACGCCGCAGATCACGAACACGACGTCGAGCACGCGCGCCCCGAGGCCACCCAGATCGAACAAGGTGGCGAGCGCCCAGGAGCCTGCAAAGGCGGCGCCGAACACCTCGGCGCCGATCAGGATGGCGGCGCTGACGACGGTGACGACGTTGAGCCAGACGATGCGGCGGCCTTGAGCCATGGGAGGTCTCCTTCGATCTGGCCGGAATGTCTCCGAAACCGGCTGTCGGATCAAGTCCGTAGCGGGCGACTGCGCGGATTGGCCGCCGCCCTGGTTTGATTTTGCTCATGGCGCAAAAGAGGCCAATCGCGGACAGTACTGCCATGATCGCAGCCGCCAGCGCACTCAAATACGCCCGGCCCTGGCTCGCCGGCCTCGCCGCGGCAGGCCTGGCGGCGGGCCTCGTGGCCTATTTCGCCGGTCGCGGGTTCTGGGCGCAGGCGATCTGGACGGCGGCCACGCTGCCGGTGCTGCTCGCGCTTCTGCTCGAGATCGTCACCAGCCTCAGGCGCGGCGAGGTTGGCCTCGACATCGTTGCCGCGCTGTCGATGTCGGCGGCATTGGCGGTCGGGCAGAACCTGGCCGCAGCCATCGTCGCGCTGATGTATGCCGGCGGCCAGTATCTCGAAGCCTTTGCGGAGCGGCGGGCGCGGCACGAAATGACCGCGCTCTTGTCGCGCGTGCCGCGAACGGCGGTCCGTCACCGCGACGGACAGCTGGAGGAAGTCGCGCTCGAGCGCGTGCTGCCGGGCGACCGGCTGCTGGTGCGCCGGGGCGACGTGGTGCCGGTGGACGGAACGGTTGCCGACGGCGTCGCCGTGCTCGACCAATCGGCGCTCACCGGCGAAGCGTTGCCGGTCCAGATCAAGGGCGGCGGCGCCGTGCTGAGCGGCGGGAGCAATGTCGGCGATGCCTTTGACCTCATCGCCACCCATCGGGCGGCCGAGAGTACCTATGCCGCCGTCATCCGGCTGGTGGAGGCCGCGCAGCGCTCGCGCGCGCCGATGGCGCGCCTGGCGGACCGTTACTCGCTTCTGTTCCTGGCGGTGACGGTGGTGCTTGCCACCGCGGCCTGGTGGCTCACCGGCGATCCGGTCCGCGCGGTGGCCGTGCTGGTGGTCGCGACGCCCTGTCCGCTCATCCTGGCGGTGCCGGTCGCCATCGTCTCCGGTCTGTCGCGTGCGGCCAGGCTCGGCATTCTCATCAAGGGCGGCAAGGCGATCGAGACGCTGGCGCAAGTGCGCACGCTGGTCATCGACAAGACCGGCACGCTGACCGTCGGCCAGGCCCGGATCGTTTCGGTGCGCACCGTCAACGGCTACGCGCCGGACGAGGTGCTGCGCCTGGCCGCTTCGCTCGACCAGGCCTCCAAGCACATCATCGCGGAGACCATGGTAGCGGAGGCGCGCGCCAAGGGACTGGCGCTGGCGATCCCGGCCGCGGTGGTCGAGACGCCGGGCGAGGGCATCGCCGGCCGGGTCGGCGACCATCAAGTCATGGTCGGCGGCCCGCGCTTCATTGCCGCCAAAATCGGCGACGGCCTGTCCTTGCTGCCGCGCGACCGGCCGCCCGGCGCGCTGGCGGTGGCGGTGGCGATCGACGGCAAGCTGGCCGGCATCTTCATCCTCGCCGACGAATTGCGCGCGGGCACCGAGGAGCTTCTGCGGGATCTGCGCGCGTGCGGTATCGAGCGGATCGTGCTGGCGACCGGCGACCGGCATGAGGTGGCCCGTTTCATCAGCGGCGGGCTCTCGCTCGATTCCGTGCGCTCGGAACTCACCCCCGACCAGAAGATCCTGGTGGTGCTGTCGGAGCGCAAGAACGGGCCGGTGATGATGATCGGCGACGGCATCAACGATGCCCCGGCCCTCGCCGCCGCCGATGTCGGCATGGCCATGGGCGCCAAGGGCGCGGCGGCTTCCGCGGAAGCCGCCGACGTGGTGCTCCTGGTCGATCAGCTCGACCGGGTCCTGCCGGCGATCAGCATCGCGCGCCGCTCGCGGACGATCGCCCTGCAGAGCGTGATCGCCGGCATGGGGCTCTCGATTGCGGCGATGCTCGCGGCCGCGTTCGGATACCTGGTGCCGGTCGAGGGCGCGCTGCTGCAGGAGGTGATCGACGTGGCGGTCATCTTCAACGCGCTCAGGGCGTTGCGCGGGTGATGCGGCGCCCGTAGATAGGGGGCATGACCCAACCGCCATCGTTCCTCGATACCGACAATCCGCTGCTGACCGAATGGCGCGGGGCCTTTGGCCTGCCGCCGTTCGGCGCGATCGGCCCCGAGGCCTTTCGCCCGGCCTTCGACGCCGCGCTTGCGCGCCATCGCGCCGAGATCGACGCGATCGCGGCCGACCCCGCAGCCCCCACGTTCGACAACACCATTGGCGCGCTGGAGAAAAGCGGCCGCGATCTCGAGCGTGTCTCCAACGTCTTCTTCGTGCTGGCCGGGGCCGACACCGGCGACGCCATCGAGGCGGTGGAGCGCGACGTGTCTCCGCTGCTCGCCCGCCACAGCAATGCCTTGTACCTAAACCGCGCTCTCTATGCCCGCATCGCCGACCTCTATGCCCGGCGCGACGCGCTCGGATTGAACGCGGAGCAGGCGCGCGTGCTCGACCGCTACCATACCCGCTTCGTGCGCGCGGGCGCGGCGCTCGACCAAGCCGCGCAGGCGCGGCTCGCGGCCATCAACGAGCGGCTGGCGAGCCTCGGCACCCAATTCGGGCAGAACGTATTGGCCGACGAGAAGTCATACGCGCTGGTGCTGGAGGAGGCCGATCTTGCCGGCCTGCCGGATTTTGCACGCCACGCGGCGCGCGCGGCGGCGGAAGAACGCGGCCATCCCGGCAAATACGTCATCACGCTGTCGCGCTCATCGGTCGAGCCGTTCCTGCAATTTTCCGCGCGCCGCGACCTGCGCGAGAAAATCTTCCAGGCCTGGATCAGGCGCGGCGAGAACGGCGCGGAAACCGACAACCGCGCGCTCATCGCCGAAATGGTGGCTTTGCGGGCGGAACGGGCCAGGCTGTTGGGCTTCGCGAGCTTCGCCGACTATCGGCTCGACGATCAGATGGCCAAGACGCCGGCCAATGCGCGCAAGCTGCTCGACGAGGTCTGGACCCGCGCGCGCGCCAAGGCCGCGGCCGAGCGCGATGCGCTGCAGGACATGATCGCGGCGGAAGGCGGCAATTTCACGCTGCAGCCCTGGGACTGGCGCTATTACGCCGAGAAGCTGCGCAAGGCGCGCTACGATCTCGACGAGGCCGAGATCAAGCCCTACTTGCAGCTCGACAAGATCGTGGCGGCGGCTTTCGACGCGGCCGGCCGGCTGTTCGGGTTGCGCTTCGCGGCCGTGGATGTGCCGCTCTATCACCCGGATGCGCGCGCCTGGGAGGTGACGGACCAGAACGGGGCGCATGTCGGCCTGTTCATCGGCGATTATTTCGCGCGGAGCTCCAAGCATTCGGGTGCCTGGATGACCTCGCTGCGCGACCAGGAGAAGCTTTCCGGCGAGGTCCGCCCGGTCATTCTCAACATCTGCAATTTCGCCAAGCCGGCGGCGGGCGAGCCGGCCCTGCTGTCGTTCGACGACGCGCGCACGCTGTTTCACGAATTCGGCCACGCGCTGCACGGGCTGTTATCGAATGTGACCTATCCGCTGCTCGCCGGCACGGCGGTGCCGAGCGACTTCGTCGAGCTGCCGTCGCAGCTTTACGAGCACTGGCTGGAGGTGCCGGAGATCCTGGAGAAGTACGCCGTCCACGCCGAGACCGGCGAACCGATGCCGAAGGCGCTGCTCGACCGGCTTTTGGCGACCCGCACCTATGGGCAGGGCTTCGCCACGGTGGAATACACCGCCTGCGCGCTGGTCGATCTCGACCTGCATGGCTTGCCGGAGCCGGCCGGGCTCGATGTCACCGGTTTCGAGCGCCAGGCGCTCGCGCGCATCCACATGCCGGCGGAAATCGTCATGCGGCACCGCCTGCCGCATTTCCAGCATCTGTTCTCGGGCGGCGGCTACGCGGCGGGCTACTACTCCTACATGTGGTCGGAAGTGCTCGACGCCGACGCCTTCGAGGCCTTCGAGGAAACCGGCAATGCCTTCGATCCCGCGACCGCGCAGCGGTTGCGCGAGTTCATCTACGGCGCCGGCAATCTGCGCGATCCGGCGGAAGCCTACAAAGCCTTCCGCGGCCGGCTGCCGGCGGTCGATGCGCTGCTCAAGAAACGCGGGTTGGCAGATGTCGCGGCTTAGTGTCATTCCGGGGCGCGCCGAAGGCGCGAACCCGGAATCCAGACAAGAACTCCGACTCCATGACCGGATTCCGGGTTCGCTCGCTGCGCTCGCGCCCCGGAACGACAGCAAATGAGCTCTCTCCACACCGCCGGCCACACCCGCGGCGTCGTCTGCGCGCCGCATCAAGCCACGGTCGCGGACGGCCGCGCGATCCTTGCCGAGGGCGGCAACGCCATCGAGGCGATGATCGCCATGGCGGCCTCGATCGCCGCGGTCTATCCGCACATGAACCATATCGGCGGCGACGGCTTCTGGTTGGTGCGCGAACGCTCGGGCCGCGTGCGCGCGCTGATGGGCGCCGGGCGTGCCGGCAGCAAGGCGACGCCGCGCTTCTACCGCGATGCCGGCTGCGACGAGATCCCGGCGCGCGGGCCGCTCGCCGCGCTCACCGTGCCGGGCGCCATGGCGGGATGGATGCTCGCGCATGAAGCCGCCAAGGCGCAGGGCGGCAAGCTGCCGCTCGATGTGCTGCTCGGCGCCGCGATCCGGCACGCGCGCGAGGGCTATGCGGTCACGCGCAGCCAGGCAGGGCTCACGGCCGAGAAATTCGCCGAGCTGGAGAAAGCGCCGGGCTTCGCGCAGGCCTTTCTCGTCGACGGAAAGGCGCCCGAGGTGGGCGCCCGCCTCAAACAGAGCGCTCTGGCGAATACGCTGGATCATCTGTCGCATGCCGGGCTCGACGATTTCTATCGCGGCGACGTCGGCCGCGAGATCGCCGCCGACCTGGAGCGCATCGGCAGTCCGGTGACGCGCGACGATCTCGAACGCTTCCGCGCCACGGTCGAGGCGCCGCTGTCGGTCGAGACGAAATGGGGCACGCTCTACAATGCGCCGCCGCCGACCCAGGGGCTGGCCTCGCTCCTGATCCTCGCGCTGTTCGAGCGGCTGCGGGTGGAGAAGGCCGAGAGCTTCGAGCACATCCACGGCCTGGTCGAGGCGACCAAGCGCGCCTTCCGCGTGCGCGACCGCGTGATCACCGATCCCGACAAGATCACGGTCGATCTCGCGCGCTTCTTCGCGCCCGCCTTCCTCGATGCCGAGGCGGGCAAGATCGATGCGCGCAAGGCGGCGCGCTGGCCGGCGCGGCCGGGTGAGGGCGACACCATCTGGATGGGCGCGGCCGATTCCTCCGGACTGGTCGTCTCCTATATCCAGTCAGTCTATTGGGAGTTCGGGTCCGGCTGCGTGCTGCCGGCGACCGGCGTGCTGATGCAGAACCGCGGCGCGAGCTTCTCGCTCGACCCCAAGGCGCTCAACGCGCTCGAGCCCGGCCGTCGCCCGTTCCACACGCTCAATCCGGCGCTCGCCGCGCTCAAGGACGGGCGCGTGATGGCCTACGGCACCATGGGCGGCGACGGTCAGCCGCAAAGCCAGGCGGCGGTATTCACCCGTCACGTGCTGTTTCGCCAGCCGCTCGACCAGGCGCTCGACGCGCCGCGCTGGCTCTTGGGCCGCACCTGGGGCTCGAGCCACACCAATTTGCGCCTGGAATCCCGCTTCGACGGCAATCTGATCGACCGGCTGATGGCGGCCGGACACGATGTCGCAGTCTTGGACGAGGCCTATTCCGACACCATGGGCCATGCCGGGGCTGCCGTGCTGCATCCCGACGGTACGCTCGAAGGTGGCCATGATCCGCGCGCCGACGGCGGCGCGGCGGGTGTGTGAGCCTTCGGTCTGCCCGCAGGCGAGGCAGCGGCGACCCGATGCGACACCGCTACCCGCCACCTTTGTGCCGCACTCCATGATATGGTGCGGCGCATGATCCGACCGTTCCGATTCTGCCTCGCCGCATTCGCCACCCTGCTATTCGCGGCGCCCGCCTTCGCGCACCCGCATGTCTGGGTGACGATGCACACCGAGCTCGTCTACGCCCCCGACGGCAGCATCACCGGCGTGCGCCATGCCTGGGCCTTCGACGACATGTTCTCGGCCTTTGCCACGCAGGGCATCGAAGCCAAGGAGAAGGGCAAGTTCACCCGCGAGGAACTCAGCGGTCTTGCCAAGGTGAATGTCGAGTCGCTGAAGGAATTCGACTATTTCACCTATGTTACCGCCGACGGTAAGAAAACCTCGCTCGGCGAGCCGCTGGCGGACTACTGGCTCGACTACACCGACGCGGTACTGACGCTGAACTTCACCCTGCCGTTCAAGGGCCCGCTCAAGCCCAAGGAACTCAAGGTCGAGGTATACGATCCGACGATCTTCGTGGATTTCGCCTGGGCCAAGGATGATCCGGTGCGTCTGGTCGGCGGGCGCGGTTGCAAGGCCGACGTGGTGAAGCCGCGCGAAATGACCTTTGCCGAGGGCAAGGCGCTGAGCCAAATTCCCGCCGATCAGAAGAATACGACGATGGCCTGGGGCGAGAAATTCGCCAACAAGATCCTGGTTCATTGTCCGTGAGTGACGGGGCGCGAGGCAGTCTCTCACCCATCCCCCGCGCCGCGGCGAAGCGGGGCGGGACGAGGTGGCCACCGGCCTGGACCCATGCCGCGTTCATCATGGGCGTTGCGCTCTTGGTTCTTGCCGCGGTCGATGCCGCATCGGCGCAGCCTTTCGGCATTGCGCGCGGCGCCGCGACGCCGGAAGTCGGCGGCATCACCGGCTGGATCCTCGCCAAGCAGGCCGAATTCTACCGCATGTTCTCCGGCCTGATCCGCGCCGCCAAGGCCGACGGCAGCGCGGCCTACACGCTGATGGGCATTTCCTTTCTCTACGGCGTATTCCACGCCGCCGGGCCTGGGCACGGCAAGGCGGTGATTTCATCCTACATGGTGGCGAATGACGAGACCTGGCGGCGCGGCGTGGCGCTGTCCTTTGCATCGGCGATTTTCCAGTCGTTCACCGCGATCGCCATCGTCGGCGTCGCCGCCGTGCTGTTGGGCGCGACCGCGCATGCCATGGGCAATACCGTGCGCGTGATCGAGACCGTGAGCTACGCGCTCATCGTGCTGATCGGCTTGCGGCTCCTCTGGGTGAAGGGCGGGGCCTTGCTGAAGCTGCTGCGCGGCGAGAAGGGCGTGCCTCATTCGCATGAGCACGACGACCACCATTCGCATGGCCATGCCCACTCCCATAACCCTGACCATGACCATGATCATGACCACGGCCATGCGCATTCGCATTCCCACGCGCACGCCCATCATCATCATCA
>Ga0182748_1000716_pt1 | contig 34023 bp, 28 predicted proteins | sample eDN3rd37CKraftOP_FD_128877 | JGI IMG/M metagenome (GOLD analysis project Ga0182748, IMG submission 128877) | Enriched Organic Plus compost microbial communities from Emeryville, California, USA - eDNA 3rd pass 37_C Kraft OP (version 2) (version 2) ...
AGTAACTGTTGCACCTGTCGGAACTGATGCAAACTGCAATAAACCGCCCTGTTCGAGCCTACCTTCGGTCTGGTCAAAAGTATAACCTTGAACAAGCAGAAACATAACCGCTACCACTGCAATAACCGTCACGGTCATAAACGTGTAAACGAAGGTTCGCCGCAATGGTTCGCGTTTTTGAGAAACATGGTGCTTCATATGCATAACTAGTATATCAACAACTATTGCAAAAATCTTTTGCTAAGCATAAGATAAATATACACATATACATAAGGGGGATTGCGAGTGAACTCTAAAACCACCACAATATCGATTAACGATCGAGTTTATGATGCCGTAACCGGCATGCCAATCCTTGAAAAAAAGAAAACTATCAATACAGTCACTCATCAGGCAAGCAAGACCCCTGCTACGACTCTTCATTCACGTGTACAGCGATCGGTAACCTTGCACCGACGTGCCGCCAAAAAACCAACACCAACGCCACAACATCAAGTTATTCACACAAGCAAGCATAAGCAACTTGTCAGAACAACCGAGACACATCCTCAAGTGCGCAAGTTTGCTCCTCATCCTGTCGGGGCAATCAAGTCACCTCAGTCGGCACATAACAATGCCCCTAAAATGATGGATATTGGACCTGTTCATCATCCACATGTCATCAAAGCACACATGAAATCCGTTAGAAGAATACTTCCGAAAAGACCCGAAAGTGCCGCTAGCATTAAAGAAAAAGCTGTCAAAAATGCTATCGAGAAGACACAAAAAAGACCTCTTTTGCGTCGGCGCATGACACCACACCATAAACTGGTCGGCGTATTCAGTGCAATTATCGCACTGGTGCTGTTTGGTGGTTATTTGACATATCTCAATATGCCAAATATATCCGTTCGCGTTGCTGCAATGCAGGCCGGTATCAATGCCGGTTATCCATCATACAATCCAGACGGATACAGTCTGAGCGGACCCGTCGTTTATACTGATGGAAAAGTATCCCTCAATTATGCCGCCAATGGAGGGCCTCACAAGTATACGCTTACACAAACCCGTAGCGACTGGAATAGCGACGCAGTATTAGACAATTATGTGACGCCTAAAGCTGGCGCGAACTACATCCCATACAAAGAACGTGGACTTGTCATTTATATGTTTGGCAACAATGCCGCTTGGGTAAACGGTGGTATCCTTTATACGATCGAAGGCAATGCGCCTCTCAGCAGTGAGCAGATACGACGCATCGCGACGAGCCTGCTATAACCCCTTGTTTCTATGTGACAAAGAATAGGCGTAATCTGTTATACTACTGTTAATGATTAAAACTCGTTTTGCACCAAGTCCTACTGGCTATATACACGTTGGCAATGTGCGCGCAGCACTATTTCCTTGGCTCTTGGCGCGCCAGCAAGGCGGCAAGTTTATTCTGCGCATTGAAGACACTGACCAAGCTCGTTTCGTCGAAGGAGCGACCGACCTAATACTCGATACGCTCGACTGGCTTGGTCTCGACTGGGATGAAGGTCCGCGTGTCGGCGGCGAACATGGACCATATTTTCAATCCCAGCGCCGGGACATATATCGCAAATGGGCGCAAAAGCTCATTGACAAGGGCCTGGCATACGCCGATCCGTATACGCCAGAAGAAGTGCAAGGCTTCCGCGAACAGGCCAAAGCTCTCAAGCGACCATTTCTGTATCGTAATCACCGCCCGGAAAATCCGCCTGAGTGGGACGGCACTCAGCCTTTGCGATTCAAGGTAACGAATATAAAACGCTACACGTGGCACGATCCCGTAATGGGTGAGTTATCAGCAGGCGAAGAAGTACTGGACGATTTCATACTCATAAAAGCCGATGGCCTACCAACCTATAACTTCGCGCACATCGTGGACGACTACGAAATGGGCGTGACTCACGTCATCCGCGGGCTCGAATACATCTCGAGCATCCCGCGCTACTTGTCGTTATATGAGGCGCTCGAAATTGAACCTCCGGTGCTTGCTTGTTTGCCGCATATCATGGCACCGGACGGCAAAAAGAAGCTTGGCAAGCGCGACGGCGCCAAAAGTGTCACCGACTACCGTACCGACGGCATTCTGCCAGAAGCTATGCTGAACTTTCTAGCGAGCATGGGATGGAACGATGGTACCGAACAAGAGATCTTCAGTCGTGAAGAACTGATAGAAAAGTTCAGCCTGGAGCGCGTGCAGCGTAGTGGCGCACGCTTTGATGAACAACGTCTGCTCTGGATGAACGGACAGTGGATCCGTAGATTGTCACTCGATGACCTCTACCAACGAGTGGAGAAATATTGGCCGGAAGCAGCCCGTAGCGCTAGCGACGATGAGCGCAAAGCTGTACTAGCACTCGTACAGGATCGGTTAAAAACCCTGGCCGAATTACCGGTCATGACGACATATTTCTTCGCCGAACCAACACCGGACTGGACCATGGTCGACGACAACAAGCAGCTTGGCAAGCTGGACCGTGAAAGGCATATAGAACTCCTAAAGACCTCTCTGACAGCGCTTGAAACATCCGAATTTACCGCCGAAGCATTGCAAGAAACATTGAACAAATTGCTCGAACAGACAGGCGAGAAACCCGGCATCCTCTTTAGCCTCATCCGATTCGCAATCAGCTGGGCACCATTCAGTCCCGCATTGCATGATACGATGGCAGTGCTCGGCAAAGACCGTGTATTGAACCGCTTGGAACGATCCATAGAATCCGGTCAATAAAATACAACGATCGACAAGAGAAAAATCGTCGAACTGCATATAGCCTTTAATTAATTCGAAGAAGTACTGATTTACCGCTGTGTTGATCTCATAGGCGAAGACTTCGAATCAAACACTAGTAAAATCGTACAAAATAACGATGTCCTCCCATGCCATAGATAAGATCATAGGGCGCCGCTGACCGAAATACTGTCTATCAACTACTGTTCCATGAGTGTTACAATAAGCATAAGATGGATGCGATTCACAGGACAGCGGTTGACCGCATAAAAGGGTGGGCACGAACGCATCCGCGAAAAGCAAAACTACTTCTCGCGGCGAGTATTGCTGTAGTGATTACACTCGTAATCTTCATTGTTTCGCTCTTAACAGCACCTAAGCCAACTCCGACACCTATCGCGAAAAAAACAGAGCCGACCCCAGAACCAATTCGATACTATTCACCCCTAACAGGCATGGAAGTCAAGGATGAAAAGACAGCTACCGCTGCCGTAACAGCAATTATGATTGAGAACAGTCCAGATGCCCGTCCGCAATCTGGTCTCAAGGAAGCTGGTGTCGTATACGAAGCAATTGCCGAAGGCGGCATTACGCGCTTTTTGGCACTTTACCAGGAAAGCAAACCTCAACTTATTGGACCCGTACGCAGCTTGCGTATGTATTATGTTGATTGGCTCGCGCCCTACCAAGCATCGGTCGCTCATGTCGGCGGTAGCTACTATGCACTCCGTGAAATCAGGAACGGTTCGTACAGAGACATTGATCAGTTCTTCAACGCCGCATACTACTGGCGCGCAACCGACCGCTGGGCACCACATAATGTCTATACAAGCTTCGAGAAACTCGATGCTCTCAATAAAAAGAAAGGTTATAGGACATCAAAATTCGAATCATGGCCACGTATCGACGGTAAACCCACTGAAAAGCCTTCTGCTACTAAAATTAATGTAACCATAAGCGGTCCGCTGTATAATAGTGCATATACCTACGACAAAGAGGCGAACGTATATAAACGCTCACAGGCAGGTAGCGCTCATCGTGACAGAGAAAAAGGAAGAATCACGCCAAGCGTCGTTATTGTAATGTATACGACCATGAATAAAGTCTTTGAAGACGGCTGGCGCGAAGACATCAAAACAACTGGAAGCGGTAAGGCGTATATTTTTCAGGGAGGTACGGTAACAAAAGGCAAATGGGTCAAGAAAAATCGTAAAAGCCAGATACAGTTCGTCAATAGCGAAGGTGAAGAAATCGAGTTATTCCGTGGTCAAACATGGATTACAGCAGTACCAGAAAACCAGGGTGGAAAAGTAACATGGCAATAAACAAAGATCATAACAGCACACAGAAACCATTGATGCGGGACTTTTGGGACAAGTATCGTCTTCGTATTTATGTCATCCTGACTGCAGCACAATGCGGATTTGCCATCTCAGTTTATGCACTTCTTTGGTTCTTTGGGCTGATTCAAATGAGCTGGCCTATATTTATCTTGCTGTCATTTGTCACTGCCGCCGTCCTCAATGCGATTACAATACCGCTCATTTATTGGCAATCTCGTCAGTTTCGTGACCTGGTGCATGCGGTCGTTCATGTTTCAGGAGAACCTTCTTCGCTCACACCGCCAAATCCGAATCATTATGATCATCGGCAAGACGGTTTCAAAGAAATTCTGCAAACCGTATACGAGATGGGCGCCATCAAAGATACAAGACCATTTGAACAAAAAGATACGACTGACGATATTGTTGCCATGGGAGTAAAAAGTATGTCCTCGGGCTTTGCGATCTTGAACAAAAAGGGTGAGGTGATTTATGCAAATGACCATACACCAACCCGCATTGATACAAAAACCGATAAAAAAATCTTAGATCTTTTCTTTCCTGAAGACGACACTTTAGAAGATTGGTTGGCAAAAGTGAAAAAAGACAAGGTGCACGCGGAAAAGCAATGGACAAGAGTGTCTAATAGACTGCCGGGCGATAAAGAGCGTCGGATATTTGATATTGCCGCCAGTTTCCATAAAGATAGCAAAGCCGAAACAATCATTACGCTATTCGATCGAACTGAGGTCTACATGCCCGAAGAAGACGATCTGGATTTCATATCATTTGCCGCTCACGAGCTTCGCGGTCCAATTACCGTCATTCGCGGTTACCTAGATGTTCTGCAAGATGAACTGCAACCAAAACTACAAGGTGATCAAAAAGAGCTAATGCGTCGGCTCATCGTCAGTTCGAATCGCCTGACTAGCTATATCAACAACATCCTCAATGCATCACGATATGATCGCCGTCACATGAAATTGCATCTTGTCGAAACAAAAGTACGAGATATCTACGACCTAATATCTGACGACATGGAACTTCGCGCACGCACACAAAACAGACTGCTTGTCACTGATATCCCCGACTCGTTGCCAACAGTCGCCGCTGATGCCAACGCAGTAGGCGAGGTGTTGAGTAATCTGATTGATAATGCTATCAAGTACAGCAACGAAGGCGGTCTGGTACATGTAACGGCGCGAACTGTGCCTGGATTTGTCGAAATTTCTGTCATCGATCGAGGCATAGGTATGCCTGAAAACGTCTTGCCAAATTTATTCCATAAATTCTACCGATCACACCGAAGTCGTGAGACCGTTGCCGGCACCGGTATTGGTCTCTATATTTGTAAAGCTATCGTCAGTTCTCATGGCGGCACGATTACCGCACGCAGCATCGAAAACGAGGGCACGACGTTCAGCTTCACCCTACCAATCTATGACACGGTTGCCCAAAAGATAAAAACAAGCAATAATAGTAATGAATCGTTAATAGAGCATGGAAGCGGATGGATCAGGAACCATTCGATGTATAGGGGATAAAAAGGTAGAACATGGCAAAATCAATTCTCGTTATCGAAGATGACCGCTTCATCGGTGAAATGTATGTACGCAGCCTCAAAAAAGCCGGTTACACCGTAGATTGGATGGTTGGCGGTAATGACGGCCTGATCGCAGCGCGAAACAAAAAATATGATCTAATACTACTCGACGTCATGCTGCCAGAACGCCGTGGCAATGAAATTTTGGAGGCTCTTCGCGGTAAAGAAGATCTAATTCCAGATACGCGCGTCGTAATCATTACAAATTTTGAACAAGACGAAGAATCGCGTATGGCCATGGAGCGTGGCGCAGATGCGTATCTAATCAAAGCCGAGATTACGCCAAAGAAATTGCTCGATGTAATAGCAAAACTTATCTAGACAACCTCTGTTAATTTTGATAAAGTAGGGGAGCCTGACATTCGGAAGATATGAGCACCATATGTAACCATATGGCTCAGATTCTTCGAAAAAGAGACAAAATAAGCAAGCTCATTTTGTCTCTTTTCGCTCAGAATTTGGCCCTATCGTCTAGCGGTCTAGGACACCGCCCTCTCACGGCGGTAACCCGGGTTCGAGTCCCGGTAGGGTCACCAAAGAAAATATCCCATCCATAGTGATGGGATATTTTCTTTGATCGCGCTCTAAAGTCAAATATAAAGGATCAGTATATCTTGGATGAATTTACATTTTATAAAAATATGTTAAAGTATATATACCGTCAAGATATTCATTGATTGGAGTACAGTGAGACATAGCAAAGAACCGCGACTGTTTGGTCGCGATTTCAATGGCGGCTGGTACGAACTGACAAACCTCCGCATCGGCAGCGTCATGCGCGGCATGACGAAACGGGTCCGCGGTGGCATTCTATCCAGAAGCACCTCTACAGTCACGTTTTGGTCCGGACGGGTCGTATCAGGATCAGGGGAAGGATTGCCTGATCTCGATACCGGTATCATGTTCGGTCTCAATTACGACGCTACCGTCCAAGATGGAGTTGCCCATATCAACGGGTACGGCATTCGATCCAAGAATGACATGCCATACTGGACGCTCAAACTCTACCTGCCAAGCCCATGTCCACCCTGGGAACATCCGCCAATCAGGTCCTGCGGCTGCGCCGCACGCTGACCGATCCATGACCCCGTACTATCGGAAAACATCTCCGTACCGTGCGGGGATGTTCTTTTTATGGTATAATCATCTCGCTGTCCGTCGAGAGATTGGGTGAGACATGAGAAAAAAACTCGAACCGCATGAGGTTCGATTTTATGTCGGCGGTTTTGCCGAGCAGCTCACGCCGCAAGGCGAACTTCGCAAACTACGGATCGAAAACGCTCGCTTAAAAGGAAGTACACTCATACTCAAGCTTGCCGATCAACATCCGATTACAGGCGGCGCCATGCGCTCCGAGATCAAAGTACGCTTGCGACATACGCGGGTAGCGCATAATGGTGGGCGTCTGATTCTACTTGCGCGATGGATGGATAATCGTCCGATTTCGCTACATCCAGCAATCGAACATCGCGCCAATGCGCGTATGTATGCAGAATATCGATGGGTACGTGCGCATGGCAAAAGCCCCTGAGGAATGGAGGAATGAGACACCTCCATTCACGGGGGTGTCTTTTTGATAAAATATAGACAAAAATTTAAAAATAGTATAAAATATATATGTCCAAACAATACGAGAGATTGGATGCAAATTGCAAATGATCGACCAGAGCGTTGATCAGGTGTTCGACCTGATGTCCGGCGTGTCCTTCGTCGGGGGTGAAATCAACTTCATCCTCACGTATCACGACGGGGATGGATTCCGCGCCACTTGGCTTCGAGCCGACATCACGGACACGACCGTCTTGGAGGACGAGCAAAGGGTAGTGTTTAACCTCGAGAACTCCCGTGCGCTCCTGCGTACCGGAGGCTGGAGACTGGTGACGACGTGGCGAGAGTTGACCATCTCGCCCCACGACGAAGACTGTAAAGTCATGATGCTCGGCAACGGCATGTTGGCCGTCAATCTGAAGCCTCACGTCAACGTCGTCCTGACCGCACCCGGCACCCCGAGCCTCCCCGAATTCACGGATGAGTATGACATTGGGTGTAACGGCGATCATCGCCGATTCCGGATCCATGTTAGCACCACTCCGCTCAGCAACGGAGAAACCATGGAATATCATCCTGTCATCAATTAGCCCCGCCTAGCGTCGGCACGAGAAGTGCTCCGTCACGCTACCGGCGGGGCACTTTTCATGTTTATTTGCTATACTTACGCGTATGAACATAGAAAGACCAAGGCCCTACATTGGCGTCAGTGGCGTTGTCAACGAAAAGAAAATCTTACCGAACGGCTTGGTAGTGGTAGAACCGCAACAACTATTTCTCGAAGCCTATGCGCATCAAATGAAATTATTTAATACTGGACGTCAGCTGCTACTTGGCATCAAAGCTATGCATCAAAATCAATTCCTGGATCGACCATACGAGCGAAAAGGGGAAAGTTTTGGCAAAGAATGGTTTCCGATTGGCGAAGAACCCTTTCGCAATGCATTAGATCAACGAGAAAAACATCCTCACACATTGGGCACAGCCCAGGTTTGGCTACACCCTAGACTTGCACCGAACGCCGTCTATCGTGATCGGTTCATGAGCCAAATTGCCATACGAGGGAGTAAGTGGATGGATGCTGTGCAGTTCAATGCCCTGAACTGGCACAAGGATGCTTCGCTACTGAAATATGCGCAGGAAACACGCCAGCAGCGCGGCTTCAAAGTCATCCTACAATGCACAGGAGAACAAATGTATCTACATAGCCCGAAGGAGATCGTACATAAACTCGGTGAATATGCCGCTAGTATGGACTACGTACTCTTCGACGCATCAATGGGTCGAGGTAAAGATCTCGATCCCGATCGTCTGAGTCGCTTTTTAGAAGCTGCCTATGAGTCAGACGAACTCACGCATGTCAATTTCGGCGTAGCGGGAGGACTGGATGGCGAAAGTGTACCGCGGCTACTACCCAAACTGTTGAATCGATTCCCCGGTATCTCCTGGGATGCCGAAGGAAAACTGCATCCGCTCAACAATGTTGGCAAACGTCCATTGCAAATGGACAAGGTGAAGCAATATTTCAAAGCATCTGTCGATATACTCTCTTAAGTGGAGATCTTATTAAATAAATCCCCGGCAGGAGCCGGGGATTTTTGGACGACTGGCACTATCTAGTGATTGATAAGCCAGTGCATGATACCGAATGCAATCATCGGTATCGCGAAGAATAGGGCAAGGCCGATCGGTGAACCCCACGAGAACCAGCTGCCCCAGGCCCGCCAGTTTTTATGCGTCAGCTCGTACCATTCCCTGTTACGGTCAGCCTCTGCCTGCTTCTTTTTGTCGTTATCGTTCTTCATGCACGTAACCCTGTTTGGTTGCTACAACAAACCGGTTATTCGACCATTCCCGGTGCTCATCCGAGCGAATACCGCGTACCCGTGGTGGTTCCGAGCAAGAACCGGGTTTGCTATGGCGGATTTATATCTGTTTCATTCTACCAAATTTCTACTACCCAATACAAAAGAGAAGCCGCCGGAGCGGTACGGAGCGAACGGCTCCGGCGGCTCTCGACGGCTAATAAGTTAGGACTGGAGGATGGCCTCGAGCTCCTGATCCTCCAACGAATTACAGCTCAGGATGGCGAGGTCGACGGGCATGACGGGACGGCGTTCCTTCATGTATGCAGCCAGCCTCAACGCAGTACTAAGCGGCATGGTCTTGGACGTCCGAACGAGCTCCCGCATCTTGACAAACAACGTCGTGATGTAGTGCTCGGCCATCGACATAGTTTCCTCGCGCCAGTCATCTTGCGTCACGCCGACCGCCATGGCGATTACCGATGCCGACATATGCATCATGTCGTGCATCAACTTCCAGTAGTGATCCCTCTCATCAGGACTCATCGAATCCAATGCCGCAGCTACCTCGGCTGTAACTTCCATCACAACCTCTCCTGCGGGGCAGTTGTCACTGCAACGCGGAATGGTCACGGCATTTTGCCCGTTCATCCTATCTCCTAACGATGTGCTTCTTTTGGACGAATTCCAAAAGACATTCGAAATAATAACATATTATTGACTATTAGTAAATTTTAAAATGAAAAGCCGCCGAAGCGGCAGAGATCTGAAAGCTCCAACGACTTTTCGGCGGCAAACGACGTCTCACGTATCCGAAGAGGCACCTGTTGCCGATTCGACAGTTTCGGACATGGCCTCTCGCTTCTGTTGGTAGGCTTGTTGCAAAATCTGCGCCATCTGCTTGAAGCATTTGTCAACTTCAACCAGTCTACTGCACTGACGCGGATCGGCAAGAGCTGCCATCATGATAGCAACCATGCTTGCTTGAAGAGTCTCAGCCATGGTATTGCCGAGCTGATTTATTTCGTCACGAGTCAAGCCATCAGGTAACCCGAACAAAAATTGTGCCGGCAAACACCATGAATATGTGCCAACTGTCTCGTCGTACTGCGCAATCATCAGATTACGAGAACCCGACATCATCAATATCACGCTCCTTGTATCTCGTGCCTCTCTGCGAATCAGAGAACGTCTGACTGATTATATCATTAATCCTTTGTGGATAGTTGTTCTTTCGAAACCCTTGCCATAGTCCGATGGGGAGCGCATAATAATGCTTGAGCTAATTGGCTTTCAATCAGCGGAGTTTTGTAAGTGATAGCTGATCGAGAGAGAAGAAGAGCTCGGTGCCTGTCAGTCAAAAAAGGGGAGGCGTAACATATAAAATCAATTCCACTGACACCGTTTTGGCATCGCCGTGTATGCGAAGCGACCGTATTAATAAATGCGATCGTCTTGATTCTTTTTGTTTGGTTTAGTTTTGGTGGAGAAAGCATCGCCGAAACTGGATATTCTATTAGTCTTATCACCCTTGGCATTAGCACCGTCAGTATGGCTTTGGCGGGCCTGTCATATACACTGATACCAGAAGAGAAGTACCCTATGCGCGTCGCAATGGGACTCATTGCGTACATTTTACTACTCATTGCAGTTGGGCTTTTATCACTGCAGGACAAGTCTTCTGATTTGCTGTTTTTGACACTATGGATGGTTGCTTCTGTCTTTAGCGGCATATTCGGCAAGTGGATTGTTGGATTGCTTGTCCTTAGTATTACAGGCTTTACCGGGTGGTCAATCTATAGTAATTCGCTCGATCTAGAAATGATTATGCGAATTTTACTCATGGGCTATTTGCCCGTACTGGTTAGCTTTTTGCTATGGCATAGCAAATCAAACAATGAAAAAACGAACGAACGCGCATATTATGATCTTGCAAACGAACTAAATCAGGTCGCCAACAAATCCGACACCGTTATCAGTGCCATCAGTGATGGCGTTATTGCAATCAACAACCAAGGCAATATTGAGCTCATCAATCCTGCGGCATTGCGTATGACCGGATGGGGCAAGCAAGATGCCCTTAATCTTGATTACAAATCCGTTTTACAACTCCTCACACGTGATGGATCAGTTGTCGATAAGTCAAAAGATCCTGTTTTTGAAGTATTGTCCGCAAACCAACCAGTCAAACGCAATGATTTGCAATTGCAAACTAGTTCAGGCAAAAAAATCAGTATTGAGCTCGTTGTCTCGCCAATCGGCAGAATTGGATCTGGTGCAATTATTGTCTTTCGTGATATTACCAAAGAACAAGAAGAAGAAAGGGCTCAAGCTGAGTTTATCAGTACTGCCAGTCATGAAATGCGGACGCCCGTCGCATCAATTGAAGGATATTTAGGTCTCGCCCTGAATCCCGCCACGGCAACAATCGATGAAAAAGCACGCGAATACATAACCAAAGCCCATGAGTCGGCGCAACATTTGGGAAGACTATTCCAAGACTTACTAGATATCACTAAAGCCGAAGATGGTCGTCTATCGAACAATCCAAAAGTGATCGACCTTGTACAATTTACCTCTGATATAGTTGAAGGTTTACGACACAAAGCCGAAGAAAAGAAACTGCGACTATTCTTTAAGCCGGTCGTGCAAGAACCGGGCGGTCTCAAAAACCTTGAGCCTGTGTATTACCTTTATGTCGATGCCGATCACCTGCGTGAAGTTATTGCCAACTTGGTCGAAAATGCAATCAAATACACACTTGAAGGCGAAGTCGTAGTTGACATCAAAGGCGATGATACCCATGCCGTCGTCAGTATCGCAGATAGTGGTATCGGCATTCCTGCCGAAGATATTCCACACTTATTCCAGAAATTCTATCGCGTAGATAATAGTGACACTCGCGAAATAGGAGGTACTGGACTTGGTCTCTACTTATGCCGACGTCTTGTCGAGACTATGGAAGGACGTATCTGGGTAGAAAGTGAATACAAAAAAGGGTCTACCTTCTTTGTTGAACTGCCGCGTATTTCGCATGAGGAGGCTCAGAACCTCATTGAGGGTACTGCAACCGAGGCTGTCAAACCAAACATAGACAATAAGTACATGGACAATAAGAAGATTGATCCCGAAACCGAGAAACGTCGACGAGAAGCCCTAAATATCCCAATAATCATGAACAAGAAAGGCACTCGTAATCAACCAAAACCTTATAAGCCGCCCACATCGGTACAAAATGCCGCTGACACAATTATCGGAAATACCGCTTCACGTAACGCGTCCCTCAAAGAACGTGGCAATATCAAAGTAGTACCACCACCACAAACTACACCTCCGCAAAAAAACGCCACCCAACCTGCGAACACATCCACGCCGTCTCCTTCAATCCTCCCCCAACCACAGGCGACATCGACATCGCAGAGCCAATCACCAAAACAATCACCGTCGACACCTCTATCGGTACCTCAGCCCGCTCCTCAACCCGTAGCGCCGCCAACAATGTCAACAACAACACACCAATCAACTACCCAATCAAACGCAAATAATCCCAAAACACCAGTCGTCGCATCTCAACCAATAATCACCCCCACGGTTACACCAAATTCTACGCAAGCAAAGTTGTCATCTCAAAATAATGCGATGACAAACCCATTGATTCCACATCAACCCTCGCCAGATCCGGAGACAACGACAATACCTACTGCCACACCTTCGACCGCAAACGAACAGTCTAGCAATTCAGAACTACCGTTAATACCAATTGTAGATGAACCAAAACCTGTCCCCAAACAAGCACCGCCCCTGACTGCAACATCGCCCGTCATACCGTCAAACGGCTCTATCACTCAAAACAATGGCGTAAATCAAACTGGGGTCAACGTTGGAGACCAAGAAAAAACATAAGGGGTATAGCAATTTCGCTAACGCTTTAGTAGAATGGAGGAGATATGACGAAAATATTATTGGTCGAAGACGATAAAAGCCTACGCGAAATCTACGGCGTACGCTTGCTTGCCGAAGGTTTCGATATCGTTTCGGCAGGCGATGGCGAAGAAGCCCTAGCCATGGCTATAAAAGAAAAACCAGGGCTTATCATCAGTGATGTCATGATGCCGAAAATTAGCGGTTTTGACATGCTCGACATTCTACGCAGCACAACCGAAACACGCGATATCAAGGTTATTATGATGACAGCCCTGTCGAGCGAAGACCAGCGCACACGTGGCGAACAACTGGGAGCTGATAAGTACTTAGTAAAATCGCAGGTCGGCATCGAGGATGTTGTCCGTGCAGTACATGAAGTACTCGGCACTAAAAGTCCGAATGAGCAAAAATCTGACAGCGACACATCATCTGATACGTCAGCGGATAATCAAAATACAAGCGACCCTACGGCTACTACCTCTGCGCCCGCTAGCAACAATACTTCACTATCCAATGAACAAACGATAGCCGACAAAGTAGATGAAACGCCTGCGCCAACCGCCGATAATTCAACCGAATTGGGTAGTAGCGCCGACGATAAACCAAAGGAGGACTCCAGCATGCCACCAGCAGGCGAGGACGCGGCGCCAACATCCGCTAGCGACAGCAGCGATCCCGCGACAGCAGCTCCGGGTAATGAGGATGCCGGCCCCTTGCCGCCCCAACCGACCGAGCTAGAAAGCGAATTGCCACAACCTACGGCACCGTTTTCATCACCAAGACCAGCTAACCTAGGAGAAAATGTTATGAATCCTACCGATATGACTAACCCAGTAAACGGTGACGCAGGTGTACCAGTACCTCCTCCGTCAGGAGATGGGTCAGTTCCGCCAGTACCGCCAGCACCTGAACCGCTACAAGCAACTCCGGCTGCACCAGAGGCACCTGCAATGCCCCCTGTACCGGAGGTACCGTTGCAGCAGCCTAACGTTGATGAAAATCAACAGCCACCTGTAGCTCCAGGGACCACCACTCCGCCTGCTGTCTAGTTAGGGTATGTTATCATACTTGTTATGAGTAGTGATGGGAAAACCATCAGACTAAATAAGTATCTTGCACTTCACGCCGGGATTTCCCGGCGTGAAGCTGATGAAATGATTGCAAACGGCCGCGTTACAATTAATGGCGAGAGGGCTATTATCGGTACACAGGTGACACCAAACGATATAGTCGAAATGAATGGTAAACGAATAACTCCATCGACTACATATGTATACCTGATGCTTCATAAACCTGTCGGCTATGTATGTTCCAGACGCGCACAGGGTGATAATCCGACTATTTACAGTCTCTTGCCAAAGCAATATCACGTCCTCAAGCCCGTTGGACGCTTGGATCGGGACAGTAGCGGACTGATACTGCTTACAAATGACGGTGATTTTGCCCAAAGAATGACACACCCGAGTTATGGCAAGATAAAAAAATACGAGGTAACCTTGGATAAGGCTCTGGAGCCGCTTCATCAGCAAATGATCAACGATTTCGGCATAAACCTGGAAGACGGAGTCAGTCAGCTACTACTCGAACGTATAGCAGATGACCGAAAAGAATGGATCGTCACCATGCGCGAAGGTCGTAATCGTCAGATTCGTCGTACATTCGCGGCGCTCGGATACACGGTCACTCGGCTACACAGAACCGATTTCGGACCATACCGTCTTGGCGATCTAAATCCTGGAAAAACACAAATTGTCAACCTGATGTGACGACTTCTGGACTTCGAAACCATGATCTGTATTTGTGTTTTTGATAAGCATAAGTATAATAGATAGCACCAATGTCCGTGGAAGTGGTGGGATACAAGGAGAAACAGCGTATGCCGCGCTGGTTGACACGAACCATCGGTGCGATTGGCATCGCTGCGGCCTTAGTTGCACCGTCCGCTTGCAAATCACAAGAAGTGGTCGCGCTACCCGGAGGCTCTAGCATCACCATGGAGGTTCCATCCGTGACACCGGAACCTGAACCGATCGTGACAGAACAGCCAAATACGAGTCCGCCTCCGCGAGAACCAAAAATAACGGAAACCTTGCCCAGAGCGATAGACAGACTGACGCGCGATACGGGCATGGACATGGACCCTTGTTGGCGATTCACAGTTTGCGGCACCGATCTCATGGTGCCGTTTTTGTTGCCCAATGGCAGTGTCGGTTTCATGACCGGCGACACCTTTGCCACCAAAGGTCCTTATGAACAAAATCTGCCTCCCGGCGATGACAAATGGCGCTCGCCGGTAATGTTGCGTTCTCATGAGATGCCCAAGCTTCATGATCCGATCACATTCGACAACGCAGCCGGACTGGCCGGAGAAGGTGTCGCACCAGAATTCCTTTACAACGCTCACCGAAAGGATGGACGCGAAGTGACCGTGTTTCCGAATGATGCCGTCAGCTTACCGGACGGCCGAATTATCGTTTCATACCAAAGCGTCGGCGGACCAAATGGCGAAATATCACCGGACAATGCGAACTGGTCAACGAATTACTCTGGACTTGCAGTCAGTAGGGATGGCAATAATTTCAGAAGAATATTGTCCGGTCCTAATGGGCTTCCCGGTCCTGGTGATCCGGTTTGGATGAACAATGAACGTAATACGGACGTCAATCAAATGTGGTCAATGCAGCTCGACGGAGATTATGTCTATATTATTTCCGTACGAGCCGGACGTACCAAAGGTCCAATGATCATGCTTCGAGTTCCTTGGCGCGAAATCGAAAATAAGGGATCATATAAATGCTGGAACGGCAAGGATTGGGGCGGCGACTGCCAGCCAATCTTACCCGAAAGCAAATATGGCGAACCGTCTCTTAGAAAGCTCAATGATGGAACACCTGAAGGTTTATGGGTAATGTCCTATGTTGACTATACGTATACGGAGCTTGTCACACGCACCGCCAAGAGTCCGACCGGACCCTGGAGCGAACCGAAACGACAACTGCATTGGCATGAACTAAACGCACTCTATGGTGGCTTTATTCACCCGTATTCGACGCCCGATAACCTTATCCTCATGGTATCGACCTGGCAACGGGAAGTAAATGAAGAAAAATATGGTAAATTTGGCAAACTCCTTCGTTATGATGTTTCGCATCTCATCACGACCATTTAACAGCATGTTACGAAGATGATATAATCGCGGCACTATGTCGATTGAGCGGCACAAAAAACTTGAGCGGACGGGCGAAAAAATTTTTAACGGCGCGTCACGCCTCATTGGTGCCGTAGCTGTTTCAACTATTGTTGTCGCACCGATACTATATTCGGAAAAAGAACCTATTGCGATGCCTTATTTTCCTGGAATCATTCAAGAAGAATGGCGCCCCCGCAATATAGACCAAACTGATCTACCACCCATATATGACCCTGTCACTCGACTGACTCGCGACACTGGCATGGATATGCAACCATGCTTTGATTATGATGTCTGCGGCACTGATATTATGCATCCATTTCTGATGCCGCCCGATAAAAATGGCATACGTGAGGTCTGTTATCTTTCCGGTGATACGTTTGCGGTAGCAGGACCATTTCTCAAAAATTTGCCACCTGGTGTCGATAAATACCGGGCACAAGCGATACTCTGCTCAGACGAGCTGCCCTCAGAAGGCAAGCCCATCGTTTTTGATCGCGCCGCTGGAGTAGGGGGTAAAGGAACGGCCGCAGAAATTCTTGGCGGCTGGAACATGCTTATAAATGATGGCGTTAGTCTGCCCGACGGAAGTATTATTGTTTCGTATCAACACACTGTCGAAGTTGAAAATCCCAAAAAACATTTATGGTACACGGATCGCTCGAGTTTGGCGGTCAGCTGGAATCGCGGCGACAATTTCTATTTGACCGGACCCGATTGGGAAAACGACCATGACAATTCCGACCCGTATCAGATGTGGTCGATGCAGCTCGACGGAGATTATGTCTATATCGTTAGCGTTAAAACGGGACGCCAGCGAGGACCGATGATGCTCTTCCGATCGCGTTGGGACCAGATACTCAACAAAAATGCCTATGAGTACTGGAATGGCAATGATTGGGGTGAAAAATCAGATGCCAAACCCATACTGGAAGGGCATTTCGGCGAACCATCACTAAGAAAACTGTCGGATGGTACCTGGGTTCTTAGTTACGCGGACTATACTGGATATCCAAAGATCGTCACTCGTACAATCATGAATCCTGACCAAGGTCCGGAAGGTGAGTGGAGTGAGCCAAAGGTTCATCTAACAGCAAAGGATTTTCCAAACCTCTATGGCGGCGGTATTCATCCTTATTCAACAAAAGATAACCTTGTCCTAATGATCTCCACATGGCAAACCAAAGGATCTGCCGAAAGAATCCAAGACAGAGAACTTGTCCGTTATGACGTATCTCATCTTGTGACAACGGTGTAGTATATTTAGAATAAAATTTTATACTATTGTCAATAGTTGCTACCTCTGTTATAATTGAGTGGTTATGGCTAGCAAGCTACCAACAGTTGCAATCATCGGTCAGGCGAACGTCGGCAAGAGTTCGCTTTTTAACCGTATGGTCCGCACACAGCAAGCGATCGTCGCCCGCGAAGCTGGGACTACCCGCGATAGCGTGCTAGGTAGAGTAGAGCACAATGGCCATCAATTCTGGCTAGTTGACACCGCAGGTCTTAAAGAAGCAGAGGACGAATTCGAAGCAACAATACAAGAACAAATTGTCGAAGCAACCGAAGCGGCTGATGTCATATTGGTAGTTGTTGATAGCACGCAATACCCCAGCGACAATGATCGTCAAATTGCTAAAAAAGCTCTAAAAAGCAAAAAGCCAGTTATTCTCGTAATTAACAAAACCGATTTAAAGGAAGCATTGCCTGATGATGAATTTCGCCGACTGGGAATAAAAACTATGATTCGATCCAGTGCCGAACATGCACGTGGTATTCATCAAATTCTCGATCACATCACATCAGAAATACCAGCCCGAAAAGAGAAACAACCAGATAACTTGCTCCGTATTGCCTTGATTGGGCGTCCGAACGTTGGTAAATCACACTTATTCAATACATTGGCTGGAAAACAACAGGCAATCGTCGCCAATGTCGCCGGCACGACGCGCGATGTTAACCGCGTACGTGTGCGCTACAACAAACGCGATATCGAAATTATGGATACCGCCGGCATGCGCAAGCCAGGTAAGCAAGAGGTCGGTATCGAAAAATTCAGCGTGTTACGCACACTTCAAGCAATCGAAGAGGCTGACATATGTTTCTTGCTCATGGATGTAAATGAACTGAATACCCAACTGGACCAACGTCTGGCTGGCATTATCGACGAAGCAGGTAAGGGCATGGTAATCGTTGTTAGCAAGTGGGATTCGGTCGAAGGCAAAGACGCGTACACACGCGACGCCCTCGCTCCGCAAATTTCGAGCACATTCGATTTTGTTCCGTGGGCACCACTCATCTTTACCTCATCGGTCACCGGCCAAAATGTCACCAAGCTATTCGAGCTTGCACTTGATATCGACAAGCGTCGCAAACAGGAAACGAAGACTCGCGTCCTCAATGATTTGCTGCAGCGCGCCATTCAGGAACATCCGCCTGCCGGACTCAAGAATACGCACCCGAAACTCCGATACATCGTCCATACTGATACCAACCCACCTTGGTTCGTGATTTACGGAAGCAATCTAAAATATATCCATTGGTCATACAAGCGTTATCTGGAGCGTATTATCAGACGCGCCTACGACTATACTGGCACTCCTATCAAATTCAGTTTTATCGACGAAAAACAAATCAAAGCCAACCGGGAAAAGAAACAAGCCCCGAGCAAAGAATCGGATTGACCGAACATACACTCGGGGCCTCTGACACAGTTGCTTCACGCCGCTAAGAACCAGGCCATAAGCGGCATACTAAAACCAATGATATTCAGTAGCAGCGAAGCAAGGAGAATAGCCAATATAGCCACTCCTAGCGTCACTGCCACACTTTTAATCGTCTTCATGGTTCGCCTCTCTGTGCACAGTCAGAACCATTTTTTTATATCACAAAATGATTAAAAAATAAATGCAAGACAACATAATACCGTATAATGGATATGATGAAGATTATTTTCGCACAAGGCAATCCAGGAAAAGAATACGAAAAAACACGGCATAATGTCGGTTTTATGGCGCTGGATTACTATGCGCACAAAAATAATCTTGTTTTCCAAACAAAACCAAAATTTGATGCAGAAATTGCCGAAATAAATAAAGAAGGTGAGAAGATTTTATTCGTAAAACCGATGACATACTACAATGAAACCGGAAGAGCTGCGAGAGCTCTGACTGATTTTTATAAGGTGACACCTGCAGACATTCTAGTTATACATGATGATCTCGCCTTACCATTTGGCACACTTAGAACACGAGAAAAAGGAAGTGACGCTGGAAACAATGGCATCAAATCGCTCAATGCGCATCTAGGTGAAAATTATGTGCGCATTCGCGTTGGTGTGCGTAATGATCTTACCGATAAAATTGGAGCGCATGATTTCGTACTGGCACGGTTTACATCGGAAGAATCAGAAAAACTGGCTCATGATATCCTACCTAAAACGAGCGAGTTGGTCGATGATTTTATAACTGGATCATACATAGTGACAAGCCACCGAATCTAGTGCATTTCTCGCACATGCGATCCTGCTGTATTCATCCCATGATCAGCATATGGCTCCGCGGAATGCAACAATGTAATAAGACTGCCCACTAATACTACGCCGATGATTAACATACCGGCTTGTATCATACCAGGACGACGCGGCTGTTCATGGATATCAGGAATGATGTCACTTGCAGCAATATATACGAAGAACCCGGCAGTCACTGCCAATAGAGGTGCAACAGGAAACTGATCACCGCTACCAAGTATATATACGATAACTGCCGCAATGATTGTCGCAACGGCCGTCAAAATATTCGCAAGCAAAACCGTTCTATCACGCCATCCGCGCGATAGAAGTAGTGCAAATGTGCCAAGTTCCTTCGGAATCTCATGAGCACTAACAGCAATGGTAGTGATAATACCTAATGCTGGATTCGCGACGAATGCAGCACCGATCGCTGCGCCATCGATCGCATTGTGCACAAAATCGCCGAATATAATCAGTCTGCGCTGACTTTCATGCCTGCCTGTAATGTCTTCGTGTTCATGATGCCGATGAAACCATCCGGCCATGCGTTCGACAACAAAAAAAGCCAAAAAGCCAGCTAGCATCCAGAGAAGCAGCTCGCGCGGCTCCCCCATTTCGAAGGATTCAGGAAGCAAATCGAAAAAAGCTGCCGCCAATAACGCACCTGCACCAAACGGCATGGCGAGCATGATAGCCTGTTGACGACGCTTTTTGGTCGTAAACAACAGTGCACCTCCCAGCAGCGAAACCGCGCTGCCAAGCACAATAACGGCGACCATCAATGCAATTATCATATAAGCTTATTGTATCAGCACCAAAGAAGAAAGGGGAGGACTGAACGGATTATGTTTACCCGTCTGCCCTCCCATCAAACCTACTCGCCACGCAACGGCCCAGTGAAGAACAGTTCCGTTGACCAGAGCTGCACGCGTGCCGTAATCTTCTGCAGCCAGCTCGCCTTGGGCAACTCCTCCGAAACGTCGGAGTGGCGCTCGAAATTGGTTTCGGTCACCCTAATATCCTTTCGGTCGAACTGCGTCAACCACGCAGTAGGTTGACCGCCGTACCGGTCTAGAAACTGAGTATAGACTTGGGCTTAGAGATTCTCAAGCATGAGAGTGTTGTTCGTGACGCTTCTCTAAAACACTCGCTACAACCGCAGCCGTCACAAATATAAGTCCTAGTGATCCAGTAACAACTTCCGGCAATTCAATATGATAAAGTTTTGCCAACATAACAAGACCAAGCACAAGAATTGCCCAGTGGGCACCATGCTCCAAATAGCGATATTTTGCCAACGTGCCATTACGCACCAAGTATACCGTCATTGATCGAACCCACAACGCACCAGCGCCAAGACCCGCCATGATGAGAAGTACCATATTTGTAATTGCAAATGCTCCGATAACTCCGTCGAAGCTGAATGCCGCATCAAGCACCTGCAGGTACATAAACGAAGCAAATGCCGCCCAACCAACCTGATGTTTTACCTTTGATTTCTTATTATTCTTCCTTTCAAAGAACGATGCAATACTTTCCAGCCCCACATGCAACGCAATACCTAGCAAGCTTGCGATCACAACGGCATCCTTAAGAACGGGGTCAACAGTAAAATACATTATTGCAGCGAGCATTAGCATGGACACGAGTTTGATGTATCGAATTTGTGCGGCATAGGCCAGCATCTTCTCGGTTCTTTTGAGCCAGTGCACATTTTTTTGGCGATCAACAAAATAATATACGCCAATCATGAGAAGGAAAGTGCCACCAAATGCTTCAATCAATGGACCAGCTTTTTCAAGCTCATGGGCATATTCATCTGGATGATTGAGAGCAAGATCAATCACGCGATCGCCACCAAGACCAGTTGTTAGCATAACGATCAGGATAGGAAAGAGAAATCGGACCACGAACACGGCAAAGAAAATGCCAACCGTCAGAAAGAGGGTTTGCCACAATGGGCTTAACCGGATCAAAATACGACTGTTAACAACAGCATTATCAAAGCTGAACGTTACTTCAAGTAAAACAAGAATGATATACAACCAAAGCAAGGATAATCCGCCATAGTAAAACATCAAAGCACCTAGTGCGGCTGTTAACAATCCAGATATTGCAAAAATTCTCAATGGATGCGCGGAATGCATAACGGTTATCTATTGTATCGTATTTCCCTCAATTGTCACCTTATTCTCAATCTATCGCAAAAATTTAAGGGAGACAGAGAAAAACCCTCCTGTTTTTCAGATCGACTTTGGATATAGTCCAAAAAATCAACCTCTCCCGCTTGGCGGCCTAGATCTGGTCACGAATATGCTCAGCGGCAAGCAATCGCGCGTGCGGATCATTCTCGGCCTCTCCCTTGAAAGACCCATACGTAATCGCATGGCAACAAACGGACTAACTACAGAGGTACGTATAAACAAAACGGAAAGCTATGATATCGCGCCGCTCAGCAGTCGCGTCGGCCAAAGCATAACGAATCATAAAACGGTTAAATAAGTTCAAAAATTCCTCAAACGCTGCGAAGTGATTAAATGATAATTACAAATCCAACCAAAAAGCGCTAGGTAAGGGTGGGCATCACCTAGCGCTATTTGGCCCTTCCACCCACCCGAATGGGGGATACACGAGTGAACGCATATCTTGGCGTGACCCACCTCACAACACTATGGAGGTCCGCTGGTGAAAGGGATTAGTAGCCATGCAATGCTTGTCAAGTCCAAGGACTCGTTCGTAAAAGTGGAGGGTAGATACTTTTGCGAAACATTGCATAGCACCTAACATATAAAGTTAGAATAGGGGGTATAAGGTGCGATTGGATGGCTTATTGCCATCAACCATACCCCATTCTAGCACTGATTTGACATAATGTCAACACTTTTTGCAACAAATTACTATGAAAATCAATAAAATATTACCCCAAGACAATAAATTTATTCAGATTACAGAGTTCATTGCGCTTAAGCATAAAATATTATATTATTGCGGCACTCTACCTGATAAGCGCCTTCCGGCGGTCGCAATCGTTGGTAGTCGCAAGCCAACAACGTATGGCATAGAGGTGACAACAAAGATCGCAGGAGATCTCGCACAAAGAGGCGTCGTTATTATTAGCGGTATGGCACTCGGTATCGACAGCGTCGCACATAGGGCGGCGCTCGAAGTAGGTGGCATTACGATTGCCATACAAGGAAACGGCCTCATGGAGCTGTATCCGCGTAGCAATCGCCGACTCGGAGAAGAAATCGTCAAGAAGGGTGGAGCAATTATTAGTGAATACGAGCCAGACACGCCGCCGATGAAACATCGTTTTCTCGAGAGAAACCGCCTGGTCAGCGCACTATCCGATGCCGTACTTGTCACTGAAGCGGCTGCGCGCAGCGGAACGCTCAATACCGTCATGCACGCACTGGAACAGGGAAAAGAAGTATTTGTCGTTCCTGGAAATATTACCAGCCCGATGTCGGCTGGCTGTAATGCATTGCTCAAACAGGGCGCACACCCAGTGACCTCTGCTGAAGATATATTGGATGTAATCGCGCCAGATCTATTAAGGCCACAAACTCAGCTAGTCCTCGGAGACAATCCTATACAAACAAAGATTCTTCAATTATTACAAAAGGGGATTCGTGACGGAGATGAATTGAGACGCATGACCAATATCTCTGCCAGCGAATTCTCCACTGAACTAACGATGATGGAAATTAACGGGCTTATACGTAATCTTGGTGCTAATCAGTGGACCCTTAGATAAATGCGATAGATTATCCCTTGAGAATTGACTTTATATCAAAAAAATTGTATAATGTCGACATCCCGATACGCTCGTCTGTCGGGCAGCAGCTTGATAGACAACCCTTTCGACAAAGGAGTCCACGCAATGCGAAAAACGCACGACGATGCGGCCGCAATCAGGATTGCGTTCGATTTCTTCAGTGAAAAGTTTGCAACGCTTCACGTCGCCAAACCGCTGGTTAATCGGCTGTCGAATGACGTGATGTCGAGTGGCGAACGACTCTGCCTGAAGATCGCCTCACTCAACGTCGGCGGCATGTTTCCCTTGGGGGATGTTCACTTTCACGACGACATTCAAGCTTGGGCAATGCCGCTGATGAACACCGAAGTAGTACCGGATCCCCTCGATGTCTACCGACGCCACACCTTCACGGTATCGGAGCTCAAGGAGCGATACACGAACGATAAGCGCGTCAAACAAGAGGATTTGTGCAAGCTGTGCGCACAGCTCCTCACATGGCATCTTCCCGTCTACACCTACACATTTCATAAGGACTACCGGTTCAAGTGGGATGTGGTCATTCCGCCGCTGATCGATGCGATTGTCGACTTCTGCGTGTGTGACACTGGCACCAGGCCATGTCTCAACGACATCAGTGCCGCACTCTGACACTGCCTATCAAGCAAGGCCGCCCTTTTGGGCGGCCTTGTCCATGTTTCTCAGCCATATTTAAAGTGTTGACATATACAATGATTTGCGTACAATGAGCCATTGTGTTTAATTGAATGAAAAAAATAACACAAGCAGTATGCCGAAAAATTTAGTAATAGTTGAGTCACCAGCAAAAGCAAAAACGATCGAGAAATATCTCGGTCATGATTTTCATGTTTTGTCATCGGTTGGCCATATCCGTAGCATTCCAAAAAAATCACGCAATGGCAAACCGCCGGTCGATGTCAAAAACGGTTTCGAAACACAATATGAAATCGACCCCGAAAAGAAAAAAGTCATCGCCGAATTGAAAAAAGCGGTCAAAGCCGCTGAAACCGTTTGGCTCGCAACCGATGAGGACCGCGAAGGAGAGGCGATTGCTTGGCACCTTTGCGAGGTGCTGAATCTCGATCCGAAAAAAACCAAGCGCATTGTCTTCCATGAAATTACGAAAAGCGCAATCGAAGAAGCGATCAAAAATCCGCGAACTGTCGACATGCATCTCGTGCAAGCACAGCAAGCACGACAGATTCTAGACCGTATCGTTGGTTTCGAGCTAAGCCCTGTCGTATGGCAAAAAGTGCCTGGCGGCAAATCCGCAGGACGCGTCCAATCACCTGCAGTGCGATTACTGGTAGAACGCGAGCGCGAAATCGCCGCTTTTGAAAGTTCATTCCAATTCAAAGTCACCGCCGTCTTTACGCATAATGGCAACGAAATCAAAGCCGAATTACCTCAACGTTTTGATACCGAAGAAGAGGCTCAAAAATTCCTAGAAAGCCTCGCTGGGGCAACATTTACTATCACGGATATACAGACCAGTCCAAGCACCCGAAATCCGTCGGCTCCGTTTACCACCAGCACCTTGCAGCAAGAAGCAAATTCTCGTCTTGGCTTCGGTTCAAAGGCAACGATGGCAAGTGCTCAAAAACTTTACCAAGACGGAAAGATTACCTATATGCGTACGGACAGCGTCAACCTGTCTGGTCAGGCAATTGCTGCTGCGAAGGAATTTATCACGAGTCATTACGGCGAACAGTACAGTCATGTCCGTAACTTCAAGACCAAAGCAGCCGGTGCGCAAGAAGCGCACGAAGCAATCCGACCGACCGATATGAGTGTCAGCGGTTCAGAACTGGAAAGTAACTTTTCTGAATATGACAAAAAGCTCTATGATCTGATTCGTAATCGCACGCTTGCTAGCCAAATGGCCCCCGCCAAGCTCGAAAAAACAACGGTTACTATTTCTATTTCAAACACTCAATCATCATTTCTCAGTTCCCATTTTGAAGCGAAAGGCGAGGTTATTGTCTTCGACGGCTTTCTCAAAGTGTATGGCACAAACAAAAAAGAAGAGAGTATACTGCCACAACTTGCCATCAATAACCAATTGATGCTTGACGAAGTGATAGCCAAACAAACTTTCGCAAAACCGCCCGCTCGTTACACCGAAGGCAGCCTTGTCAAGAAGCTTGAAGAACTTGGCATTGGTCGTCCATCAACTTATGCAACGATTATCGATACTATCCAGACGCGCGGATACGTCGTCCGTGGAGAAAGCGAAGGAACGGATCGCGACACAATAGTTCTAACACTCAAAAACAACAAAGTGGAGCGTGAGGTCATTCAGGAAAAAACTGGTTCTGATCGCGGTAAACTCATACCAACGCCCGCCGGTGAATTGATTGCCGATTTTCTAAGCGAGCATTTCGAACAAATCGTTGATTATGACTTTACGGCCAGAGTTGAAGAGCAGTTTGACCAGATTGCCGAAAACAAGCTGGCTAGAAATGCCATGTTGACAGCTTTTTACACGCCATTTCATGAATTGATTGAAAAATCAGGCGAGATAGATCGTAGCAGCGTCGGCCAATCACGTACCGTAGGCACCGACCCGAAGACCGGCAAGATCATCACCGCACGTTTCGGCCGATTCGGTCCGATGTTACAACTTGGCGACACCGACGGTGATGAAAAACCGCAATTCGCACCAATGCCAAAGGGTGCAAAAATTGAAGACGTTACATTGGAGCAAGCACTCAAGGCATTTGAGCTTCCTCGTGTTGTTGGCCTTACTGAAGACGGGCAAGAAATCAAAGCCAATATCGGACGATTCGGTCCTTATATCCAGGTAGGCAAATTGTTTGTCAGCATCAAAGATGAAGATCCTCGTACGATCACTCTAGAAAAAGCGCTGGAGCTTTATGCCGCCAAACTCAAGGCCGAGGCAGAAAAGAACATTGCTGATTTTGGTGATGGCATCAAAGTCTTGAATGGTCGTTTCGGACCATATGTTACCGATGGCAAAAAGAACGCCAAAATTCCAAAAGATGTCGATCCAAAAAAACTGACGCATGATAATGCTAAGAAGCTTTTGGCTGAAGCTCCTGAAGGTAGAAAGCGTTTCTCTCGACGCAAAAAATAACCCACTTCCAACTCCTTGATAGCTAAAAGCGATCAAGCTTGATTGACCGAATGCTTCATGATATCGTAACACCACAAAAACTCGAGAGAGGATAGCACATTATGGTCGAAACGACGAACGAGTTCCACTTGCTGTTCCGAACAGACGACAAGGGGAATCCAACCGGTCTACTGCTGGTCACCGATGATTACGAGGAGCTAGAACGCTTCCGCAAGCGCCCAGACCTGGCTGGCGTACCGCAGCGTGGCGTAACCATCAAGGACGCTGCTCGACTGCTGGATCTGTTAGATCTATGCGAGAGCATCTCCTCGACACTGTCGTCTTGCAGAACCCCTCAGACGGTAACATGGACCAAGGAGTCACTGGCCGAACAAGTACTCGACGAAGTCCAGAAGATCAAAGGCTTCGACTTCCAGGACCCGCTACCCACTCAGCCTCTGGCTAGCTAGTTCGTCAATCCGACAGACAACGCCCGCCGCCGATAGAATAAGCCCCCGCGCCGATGCATGTCGCATCGTTGCTCGCGTCCTGTCGGCGCGGGCTTATTCTTTATCTTGAAAACATAAGCAAAAAGTTATCCACAAAATAATAGAGTATATATAAAAAGTCTGAAAACATTCTTTACGAATTGCGTCTACTTCATGCTATAATCTTTGTAAGCAGAAAAAGTGTTTGACATTATAAAAAATATGTTTTATAATGCAATAGAAGCTTAAGACTAATCCTAACTATAACTGAGGTGTGGCAGAGAGGAATAACCAGATGAGCCAAGCTCCAACAAAAACTACCGATGAAACGACAACGGTCGACATTGATGGTGCCATTGAAGCGATCCTCGGCGCAATCGAACAAGAACGCGAGCGCGAAATCATTACGCGTCGTTTTGGTTTGTATGACCGCAAGGAAACTCTGGAGCAAATCGGTGAATTACTCGGTATTACTAGGGAGCGTGTTCGCCAGCTAGAGAAGGCTATCCTCATCCGCTTAAAAATTGCGAGTAGCGAGGGTAAGATCCCTGCTGTTCAAGCTGTTGAAAAGGTGATGGTACGAGAACTGAGCGAAATGGGTCGCTTGGCTACTGTTGCTGACCTGACCGATGTACTACTCGGCGACAAGGCAACCCCAATTGCACGTGCACGCGTCGCTTTCACTGCTACACTTGCACCACGCCTGACAGTTATCAATGAAAATGACAACTACAAGGCCTCCGTCGGTATTGCCGAATACGGCGACGAAAAGAAATTCACAAAGCAAGTTGATGAAGTTGTAGCTGGCATCAAAAAACACGGTGAGCCATTGACAATTGAACAACTTCATGACCAGCTAAACCATGAACACCCGTCTCATGTCCGCGCTTTGGCAACAGTAAGTAAGCACTTGTCAAATCTCAAAGAACTTTGGGGACTCAATAAATGGCCTACCGTCAACCCCAAGAATATCCGCGACAAAATCTATGTTATTCTAAGCGAAAACGGCAAGCCAATGCACTTTTCTGAAATTGCCAACGCAATCAAAGAAAGCAACTTCAGCCGCAAAAACGTTACCACGCAAGCTATTCATAATGAATTGATCAAAGACAAACGTTTCGTATTGATTGGACGCGGTATTTATGCTCTCGACAGCTGGGGTTACAGCAAGGGTACGGTTGCAGATACAATAGCCGACATCCTGCGTAAGAGCAAAGAACCTTTGCACCGCGACGAGATCGTTAAACGCGTTCTCAAGAGTCGCCAAGTCAAAGAAACAACTATTTTGTTGAATTTGCAAAGCAAACCGCAATTCAAGCGAGTTGCAAAAGCTACATATACTCTTGCCGAAGAAAAATAGCATAAGCTTGCTAACAGGGGCAAAAGGTGGGACAATAGTTGAGTACATATGGAAGTGATTTCATGGGTCATCAACTTGCTCCTGCAATGGTATGTGTGGCTACCTGCCGTATTGATTTTGAGTTATCTGACCTGGCGCAACTATCAGCGGATTGACGCTATTCGCGCAACTGAAAGCACTCTTTTAGTTCTCGAAATTCCGAAAGCAAATGACAAAAAAGAGCTTGCTGCCGAACAACTGTTCGCTAGTCTGCATGGTATCCTGCGCGACAAAAATGAACTAAAACAATCGGGTGGTATCCAAGAACATCTGAGTTTTGAGATTGCTAGTGTCAGCGGTCAAATTCGTTTCTATGTATGGGTGCCTACTGCTTTACGTAGCTTCGTCGAAGGCCAGATTTACTCACAATATCCAACAGTTCAAATACACGAAGCCGATGAAGACTATGTCTCTCATGAACGCGAACATGCTGTCGTCTATACAGGAGAAGTAGCGCTAACAGATAGTGAATTTTTGCCAATCAAAACATTCCAAAGTTTCGAAGTTGACCCTCTGGCAGGCATCACTGGAACTCTGGCAAAACTTGAAACAACAGGCGAAGAACTCTGGATTCAAGTGCTGCTTCGGCCTATCGCGGACGACTGGCATAAAGCCTCGGAACGCTGGATAAAAACCGTCAAGAACGGCGGGGGACCTTTCTCATTTCTCAGCGACGGTCAAGGATTTGATGCAAAATGGCTACTTGGACTCCTTGAGGCTTTATGGCGACCACCAGAGCAAGGAGCGGGTGCTGGTGGCACCAAAGAGCTCTCAGAACGCAACAAAACCCGCGTTGCCGAAGCTGAAAAGAAAGCCACAAAGCTTGGCTATCAGGTCAAGATTCGTTTGGCATACCTAGGTGAAAGTCAGACTAATGCTAAACTTCAGATGCAGGCGCTCGTCGGTACGTTCAAGCAGTTTAATAGTACTAATCTCAATGGTTTTAAGCTAGCATCGACAAGCTTCCGCAAAGAAGATTTGGAAAAATATCGGGCACGCCTGTTCACGGATAAAGGTTTTATCTTGAATATCGAAGAAGTAGCCAGCGTATTCCACCTGCCGCATACTAACGTGGAAACGCCAAACATTGTTTGGGCTTCGACGAAAACAGCCGAACCCCCTTCGAAACTACCGATTCTTACTGGCGATGAAGCAATTGATGAAAATATCAGCGCATTTGGTCTAACTAACTTCCGTGGCATCAATCATCAGTTCGGCATCCTGCGAGGAGACCGCTCCCGTCACGTATATATCATCGGACAGACTGGAGCAGGGAAGTCGGGACTGCTCGAGCTGTTTGCTCTTTCTGATATTTATCATAATCAAGGTTACGCTATCATTGATCCTCACGGTGACTTCGCAATCAATAACATGAAGTTTATTCCAGCGCATCGCATCAAGGATGTCGTGTACTTCAATCCGGCAGATACGGCCTATCCATTAGGATTTAATCCACTTGAAGTTATTGACCCGAACATGAAGTCAAATATTAGCTCCGAAGTGATCGGAGTACTTGAACGCATGTTCAGCCATAGCTGGGGACCGCGCCTAGAATACATCTTACGCTATACGATTTTAGCTCTACTCGATAGGCCGGAAGCGACTATGCTCGATATCACGCGTATGCTGACCGACAAAAAATTCCGTAAAGAAACACTCAGTTATTGCCGAGATACTGTAGTGCTACAATTCTGGAATGTTGAATTTAACAGCTGGACCGAGAAATTCCAAGCAGAGGCAATTGCTCCAATCCTCAACAAAGTCGGTGCATTCACCGCGAACCCCGTCATTCGCAACATTATCGGTCAACCCAAAAGCACCTTCAACATTCGTCAGATCATGGATGAAGGTAAAATTTTGGTAGTCAATCTTTCAAAAGGTCTTTTGGGCGAGGATAATTCCAGTATCTTGGGTGCTTTCTTGGTCACAAAGATCCAGCTCGCTGCCATGAGTCGTAGTGACATTCCTGATATCAAGGATCGTCGTCCATTCTATCTGTATGTCGACGAGTTCCAGAACTTCGCTACTGATTCGTTCGCAACAATCCTCTCTGAAGCTCGCAAATACGGCCTAAACCTAACCGTTGCCAACCAGTATATTTCACAGATGACAGATACTGTTCGCGGCGCGGTTTTTGGAAACGTCGGTACAATGATCAGCTTTAGGGTCTCCGCAGATGACGCACCGATCCTAGCTAAACAATTCGAGCCACAATTCGAAGCAACAGACCTACTGCAGATGCATAATCGTAACTTCGTAATTAACATGGTTATCAATGGCGAAAAGGCCCCTGCCTTCAGCGCACGTACCCTGCAGCTACCACCGCCACAAGCTGATAATACTAAGGCAATCATCGAGAATACCCGTGCGCTTTATAGCCGTAGACGAGAGGATGTTGAAAAAGCTATAAACGATTTGATTCAGCCTCCTGAGCACTTGCAACGCAAAGGCCCTGGCAATCCTCGCGTCAAGGCTCCACAGGCCGCGCCGTCAGCTACTACAACACCACAAGAAAATACATCTGCAACCACCCCGAATATTACCCTTGTTGGCAGCGCTGAAAAGCAAGCTGCGACCACTGTATCTGTCCAGCAAGAACTTAATAAACCAAAGTTCATTGTCGAAACCCCAGAAGGCGAAGCGGCAATCAATGCAATTCATCATCAGCCCGAAGAAAAACAACCAGAAAGAGCAGAGAAAAAAGAAGAAAAACCAGTTGAAAAGCAAGAAGAAAGCACAGAAGAAACGCCACCCAAAAAGAAACGTCGTCGCCGCCGAAAGAAGGACAAAGATCAAACTGATGAAAAGAAGCGCGAAGAAACCACTGAAAAAGGGCAGGGCAGCAAGAATGACAAAGATCAGCAACGGCCCGCAAACAAACCAAAGCAACAGGAAAAACCTGAAAAAGTAGAACAAAAAACAGAGTCGGCTAAAAAGCCCGCTCCGTCAACTCACGAAAAAGCTGATCACATAAACGATCTATTGAAAGTACGGCATCAAGTAGGTGACGGACCTACCACGCCCGCCCCAGCCCCAGTCGGCAGCATCAACTCACAACAGCCGCACCAACCACACCAACAATCAGAATCTACGACGACGACGACAACACCAGCACCAACGCAACAACCCGTCATCCTGCCAAACCTGCCAAAAAAACGCGACGATGGCACGATGGGACACTTGCGAGTTCGCCATTAAGTAGAGCAAATGCTAACAGCATGATATAGTTGGATGGTATACATGCTTATGCTAGATTTTTTCGCACAGGTCGACACTATCACGTTACAAGAGCAGCTCAATAACGCAAGCGCTCAACAGGACGAGTACTTATCGATCGTAAAAGGACTACAGGAACAAATACTGGCTCTTATGCCCGTTATTATCGTCAGTATCGCCGCAATCATCATCGTCTATATTATTAGTGCAATTAACCGTATGCGTGTCGATAAAGCCATCCTTCGCATCGATAAAAATTTACAAAAGCTCGTCACTGAACGATCCAAAAGTAGTGATACTAACGTCGAACACTCAGACGTTCAGATTAGCGACCCGAAAAACGAAGGTGAACACAATCCTCCCAAAGACTGGTTTGCATAAGAGTCCGTTTGCTATGCAAACGAGAAGATAATTTACGCGGCACTCGCTCACTTTAACTCCTAAATTTCTTGTAATTTACATGCTCATTTCGTTATGGAACAAAAATAGAACATTTGTACATTTGGTTTAACAGGGGTGCGACCCCTGTTAATTTTTGTTCCACAATGTTTTTTCGACCCCTGTTTGACCCCTGTTGTACGATAGTTGGTAGATAGCTGATAACAATTGACCTGAAAATATCGGCAAAAATAATCGGTGTGGTTAGTTAGAGAAAATAGGTGCCTTCACAAGCGGGGAAGCAAAAAATCCGGACGACAGGCCGAAAATTAGGCGAGGATACGTGCAAGAATGGATCATAATCGATATACAGATTTTACGTCGCACAATATATCTTTTACGACATTTAATACAGTTCGTAGCTATGATTCAATATACGTCTTTTCCAAGTTCCGATAGGGGGATATCACGACAACATATCAAAAACATAAACGTTTTTTGTTTTTTATTCATACACTTTCCGTTTACTTCGCCTATGATTCATTATGCGTATCAATCATCGTGCGAGTTATGATATACGAGTCCTATGACTATACTTTGCTACAACACACTGTACTTGAGTCATGTTTGACTTTTCCACAAAAATATATATTTCGTATATATTTTTCCACAGTTTTGAACCTAAATTTTTTCACGGACCTGTCTCCTATTTTTCACGCGCCTCCCCTACTTTTTTGACAAAATTTGACTTTTGTATGTTTATATATATTTATATAGTTTTTTCCGATTTCAACATTATTTGAATATAGAACAAAAATAGAACATTTAAAGGGGAGAAAGAGGGAGTACCTGCCATTCAGGCTACTTGTAATATGCCTTGCCCGATACCCTTACATCCAAATATTGTTTCGGAACTATTCTCTTTTTTTTGAGATACTCTACAGCCCTCTTCATATCCTCTACTTGCTCCCCTACCGGCCGGTCTAATGACAGCTTGATAGGATACGGATGTTTGGCGATTCGTAGTTCAATTTGACGAGTCGTATTCTCCGGTATTGTCGCTTGTTTGACCTGCATTCCAAAAAGACGAGCCGTATCAACAGCCATGCCAACAAACCTTAAGAAATTACTGCTTGCTACTACCGTTCCCGCTACTTGAGGTACGCCACTTTTGTCTACGATTTTAACTACTGGTTCTTCAAAATAATTGACTCGAAATGGTACGCCATTTTTGTCGACATAATACAGGTTTGACCCAATCAGCCAACTTGCGACCGGTTTACGAAAATCAATTTCGAACCGAGTCGACGCAAACCCTCCTGGAGATATGCGACGGACACCGGCAACTTCCGGCATAGTCTGACGCATATACTCATCCAGCTGTTCTTTGTTCATAAAAATACGCATGCGTTCAAGTGGACGAGCTGCCAAATAATCAGTAATCACACGAGTATAACGACTTGTCTGCATATCAGTGCTATTCGCTCCAACAGGCGCAATATGTATGCCAGCTGTAAACTCATACAAAAACCACGTTAGCGATATGGCCGCCGCTACAAACAGAACGAATAGCGCCCCTATACGCCTACGATGCGCTGCAAGATGATGACTATGCGCGCGAGGAGACTGCAAACTAGCATTTAGTTCATTCGCACTACTAATAAGAGGAGATATGCTGCCAACTAACGTTCTATTGCGCTGAAATAAATTGTTGCTAGCATTTTCCTGCCTATCGTTTGACAGGTCTTTAAGTCTGCGACGCGGTACTGTATCCTGCTTTTTTTTAAAAAGCCTCATTTTTTTATTTCCGCCTCTTTGCAATTTCAATGATTATGTTTGCCATATCCTTAGCAGCATTCGGCCGTGCATGCTTGTGTAGATTATTACGTAACTTAGCAGCAAGTTTCGCATCATTTAATACCTCTATAATCGCATCAACGAGAGAGGTATCGCCAGGCTTCTCAAACATATCTTCATCGAGCGACAAAACAGCTTCTGCATCAATAAATGCCTGTGCATGTTTGACCTGCCAAATAAGCCGC
>Ga0182748_1000720_pt1 | contig 33917 bp, 33 predicted proteins | sample eDN3rd37CKraftOP_FD_128877 | JGI IMG/M metagenome (GOLD analysis project Ga0182748, IMG submission 128877) | Enriched Organic Plus compost microbial communities from Emeryville, California, USA - eDNA 3rd pass 37_C Kraft OP (version 2) (version 2) ...
CCGAAAGCGCGATGACCACCGAAGCGTTCGGCGAAACCCGGCCGCTGGTGGAAACCGCCGACGGCGTCCGCGAACCGCAAAACCGCAACGTCCAGATCACCTTCGGACCTGGCTCGGGCAACTGATCGGTCAGTCACGCCAGAGGCGTGACTGGGCAGTGCAAGTCACTGCCCCCGACAGCCGGGCCAACCGGGGCAACGCAACTGGGGTCGGCAGCGATGCCGGCCCCATTCTTTTGCTTGGTTCCGGACGATGTCCGCGGGGATTGGCGGTGGAGGGGAAGGTGACCTATGCCCAACCCGTCGCTGGACGGGTAGGCGACGCTTTGGGCGTAGGCTCGTTCGTCCGTTCGAACGAAGGAGGACACAATGAAGGCATGGTTGAAGCTCGCGAGTACGGTTGCCGGATTGTCATGCGTTGCTTGCGCCAATCAGGGCGGGGCGGGGGGCAGCGAACCTGCACCGGGCGCCGCGGCGACGCTCCGGGATGCCTCCGGCGCAACGAAGGCAGAGGCCAGGCTTGCCGAGAGCAGTGAAGGGGTAACCATCCGGCTTCAGGCGACCGGCATGAATCCGGGTTCCTACGGCTTTCACGTCCATGCGGTAGGGCGCTGCGATCCGCCCGACTTCACCAGCGCGGGGCCGCACTGGAATCCGACCAGCCGCCAGCATGGCAAGGAAAATCCCCAGGGCATGCACCTGGGCGATCTACCCAACCTTTCGATTGCCAGTGACGGCACGGGCAGCCTGGATGCTACCATCATGGGTGCAACGCTGCGCGGCGGCGCCAATGCGGTGCTCGATGCCGATGGTGCCGCATTGATGATCCATGCTGGTCCGGACGACTATCGCACCGATCCTTCGGGTGAAAGCGGCGCCCGGGTCGCCTGCGGAGTGGTGAGCTGACCGTCGGATGACCTCGTCCGTCCTGTTCGTCTGCCTCGGCAACATCTGTCGTTCACCACTCGCCGAGGGCGCGTTCCGCAGCCATGCGACGCGCCTCGGCCTCGAGTTCGAGGTGGATTCCGCGGGAACCGGCGATTGGCACGTCGGCGAGCCGCCCGATACCCGGGCCGTGGAGGTCGCCCTGCGTCACGGCGTCGATATCTCGCACCTGCGTGCCCGCCAGGTCGGACCGGAGGACTTCCGCCGTTTCGACCATGTCGTTGCCATGGATCTCGACAATCTCGCCCGACTGAGGCGGCTTGCACCTTCCGACGGCCGGGCACTGCTGTCGCTGTTGCTGGATCATGTGGAAGGGCGGGAGGGGGAGCCCGTCGCCGACCCCTATTTCGGGCAGGCCGAGCATTTCGAACAGACCTGGGCGGACGTGCTCCAGGGCACGGAGGCGCTCGCGGAGCGGATCGCTGCAGCAGTCATGGCCGATCGGCCCTCGACAGCCAAGCGGGGATGACCGCTTTCGCTCGCCGGGTGGCCGAACTCACCGGCACGCGGATGGACCAGCTCGAACGACTGGCGGGCGGGGATTTGTCGGAGGTCCTGTTGGTTCGGAGGCGCGACGGGCGCCTGCTGGTTGCCAAGGGCGGTTCGACGGTGGGCACGGAAGCGGCAATGCTCCGTAGCCTGCGGGCGTCCGGCGTTCCCGTCCCCGCGGTCGAGGCGGAGCATGAGGGGGTCCTGCTGCTCGATCATGTCGCCAACGACAATATCTTCAGTCCGACCGCCTGGCGCGATATCGGAGCCCGGGTCCGCCAGCTTCATGCCCATCTGGGTCGGAATTACGGCTGGCCCGTCGACTACAGGCTGGCGTCGATCGAACTCGACAATCGCGAGACCGCGAACTGGGTGACTTTCTGGGGAGAGCAGCGCCTGATGCGCACGGCGGCCCTGCTCGACCGGCCATGGCGGAACCGCGTGGAGCGGCTGCTTGGCAGGTTGCCGGACATCATCCCGGCCGCGCCTCCCGCATCGCTGCTCCATGGGGACCTGTGGACGGGCAACATGCTTGTCTCGAACGGGCAATTGGCGGCCCTGATCGATCCGGCCTGCTACCATGGTCACGCCGAAGTGGACCTGGCGATGCTCACCCTGTTCGCCACGCCTCCTGCCGAATTCTGGAATGGCTATGGCGAGCTCGATCCGGGTTGGGAGGGCAGGCGCATCGTCTATCAGCTGTTTCCCGCCCTCGTTCACCTGCGGCTGTTCGGCACCTCCTATGCCGGTATGGTCGAGCGGCTGCTGCAGGCGGTCGAGCGGGGCTGAGCCAGGCTATCCGGCCGCTCTTTCGAGCGGATAGCGTTCCACTACCGAATAGACGGGCCCTTTGGGCGTGAGGTCGCTTTCGTAGAGGATGAAGCTGTCGACCGGGAAAGGAGGGCTGGTCGCCCCTCCCGCCCCCGCGATGAAGGAATCGATCGGGCCGGCATCCCGGCCGAGCCGAGCGAGCGTGATGTGGGGAAGATAGGCCCGGGCCTCCGCCTCCAGCCCCAGCCGCACGCAAAGCTGGTCGATCTTCTTGTGCAACTCCCTTAGCTGTTGGTGGGGCGCCACGCCGGCCCAGAGCGCGCCCTTGCCGCGCTTCTCGAACGAGCCGATTCCGTTCAGCGCTATCTCGAACGAAGGATGGCGAACGGTGGCGAGCGCGGCCGCGATGTCGGTCGCAAGATGACGCTCCACTTCGCCGATGAACCGCAGGGTCAGGTGCAGTTGCTCCTCGGTCTGCCAGCGAGCGCCGGTGACACCTCCCATGAGGTCGAGGAGCCGGGCTCGAATCGCGGCTGGCGGCCGAATGGCGACGAAGAGACGATGCATCGCAATAACCGCTGTAACGGGAAACCCTTGTATGGGCGAACCGGTTTTGCTTGAACGACACCGGCTTTAACCCGATATTGGGGATCGACGGCAGATGGTGCTGCCAAAGGAGATGTTCGAATGGCAAACGGGTTTGACCCGCGCATGACCGCGACCGCTCGGCCGACCACGGTCGGACGCGAGGGTGTCGCCTATGACGCCGGCCTCCGGTCGTACATGCTTTCAGTCTATAACTATATGGCGTCCGGCGTGCTGCTCACGGGCATCGTGGCCTTGCTGTTCGCCCGGAGCGGGCTCGCAGCCCAGATCCTGCTGGGCGGAGGGCCCCTGAAGTGGCTGATCATGCTCTCTCCTCTGGCCTTCGTTATGGTCATGAGCTTCGGCATTCAGCGCCTTTCCGCCGGCACGACCCAGCTCCTGTTCTGGCTTTTCGCCGGTGTGATGGGTCTTTCCATGTCCTCGATCTTCCTGGTCTTCACCGGCCAGTCGATCGCAATGACCTTCTTCGCGACCGCCGCGGCGTTCGTGAGCCTCAGTCTGTGGGGTTATACGACCAAGCGTGACCTGTCGGCATTCGGCACGTTCCTGATCATGGGCGTGGTCGGGCTGCTCGTGGCGATGCTGATCAATTTCTTCCTGCAGTCGACTGCGCTGCAGCTGGCGGTCAGCTTCATCGGCGTCCTGCTGTTCGCCGGCCTCACCGCCTATGACACGCAGCGGATCAAGAGCATGTATTTCTACGTGCAGGGCACCGACATGCTCGGCAAGACGGCGATCATGGGGGCGTTGTCGCTCTATCTCGACTTCGTCAACATGTTCACCTTCCTTCTCCAGTTCATGGGCAGCCGCGAATAGGTCGGCCGACGCGAGACATGGAGGGCCCGGCGGAAACGCCGGGCCTTTTCCTTTGGAGCGGGAAGAGCGGCCAGGGCGCTCCTGTCAGGCCTCCGCTTTTTCGGCAGCCGCGCGGTCGAGTTGCTGGGCACGCTGGTAGGCAGGGCGTGCCTGGATCCGGGAGGCATAGTCTCGGAACGCCGGCCGTTCGGGAATGGCATTGAACTGCAGGCCCCATGCGATCTGGGCTCCCACATAGACGTCGGCGGCGGTGAAGCGATCGCCGCAGATATGGTCCCGTCCGCTCACCGCGCTTTCCAGCGCCCCGATGGTGTCGTCGAACGATCCGTAGCCCACGGTCATGCTGCGTTCGGGTGGTGCGAGCAGGCCCAGCGCCTTGGCGGTGACGGCGGCTTCCACCGGTCCCGCGGCGAAGAACATCCAGCGATAATAAGGTGCGCGCTGCGGATCCTGCGGCGGCGGCGCCAGACCCTTTTCGGGAAAGGCGTCGGCCAGATAGGCGCAGATGGCCGCTCCCTCGGTGACCACTACGCCCCTGTGGGTGATCGCAGGCACCTTTCCCATCGGGTTGATGGCGAGATACTCGGGGGATTTCATGCTGGTCCCATAGTCGAGCAGGACCGTCTCATAGGGCTCGCCCAGCTCTTCCAGCATCCAGCGGACGATCTGCCCGCGTGAGCGCGGGTTGGTGTAGAAGACGATATCAGCCATCGAACTCTCCTGCTTGTTCTCTTAATGTTCTAGCAGGCGCCGCGGAGCCGGGGGAGTCCCTTCACCGCAAATTCGCGTCCATTCGCTCCATCGCCGCAAGCGACGGGGCCGCGGACGCCGAAAAAAGCCCTCCCCGGACGGGCCGGGGAGGGCTGATTCGATCGGTCGCGAAGGGTCAGGCCTGCTCTTCGGGCTGGTCCTCGGCCTTCTTCTTGGACTTCTTCTTCGATGCCTTCGGCGGCGCGCCGATGATCTCGAAGGCCGGCGCATTGTCCTTGATCCGGACCTTGACCTCACCTCCGTGCACCAGCTTTCCGAACAGCAGTTCCTCGGCCAGCGGCTGCTTGATTTTCTCCTGGACGAGGCGTCCCATCGGACGCGCGCCATAGAGCTTGTCGTAGCCACGCTGGGTCAGCCACTGCTTGGATTCGTCGTCCAGGCTGATGTGGACGTTGCGGTCCGCCAGCTGAAGCTCGAGCTGGAGGATGAACTTGTCCACCACCCGGGCGACCACTTCCGGCGGCAGGTAGCTGAACGGAACGATCGCATCGAGGCGATTGCGGAATTCCGGCGTGAACATCCGCTTGATCGCTTCCTCATCCTCACCCTCGCGGGTGACGTTGCCGAAGCCGACCCCCTCGCGTGCCATGTCGGCGGCGCCCGCATTGGTGGTCATGATCAGGATGACGTTGCGGAAATCCACCGTCTTGCCGTGGTGATCGGTCAGCTTTCCGTTATCCATCACCTGCAGGAGGATGTTGAACAGGTCCGGATGCGCCTTCTCGATCTCGTCGAGCAGCAGCACCGAGTGCGGATGCTGGTCGACAGCGTCGGTGAGCAGCCCCCCCTGGTCGTAGCCGACATAGCCGGGAGGGGCGCCGATCAGACGGCTGACCGAGTGGCGCTCCATATATTCGGACATGTCGAAGCGTTGCAGCGGAATGCCCATGATGCTGGCCAGCTGCCGCGCAACCTCCGTCTTGCCGACGCCGGTAGGGCCGGAGAACAGATAGTTGCCGATCGGCTTGTCCGGATCGCGCAGGCCCGCCCGCGACAGCTTGATCGCCGACGCCAGGGTCTCGATCGCCTGGTCCTGGCCGAACACCACCCGCTTCAGGTCGCGCTCGAGATGCTCCAGCGCCTTCTTGTCGTCGCTGGAGACGCTCTTCGGCGGGATTCGCGCCATGGTCGAGATCACCGCCTCGACGTCCTTCACGGTGATGATCTTCTTCCGCTTGCTGGGCGGGAGCAGCATCTGCGAGGCGCCCACCTCGTCGATAACGTCGATCGCCTTATCGGGAAGCTTGCGGTCGTTGATGTAGCGGGCCGAAAGCTCCACCGCCGACTTGATGGCGTCGGGCGTGTACTTGACGTTGTGATGCTCCTCGAACGCGGTCCTGAGGCCGGCGAGGATCTTGATCGTATCCTCGACCGTCGGTTCGTTCACGTCGATCTTCTGGAACCGGCGCAGCAGCGCCCGATCCTTCTCGAAGTGGTTGCGGAACTCCTTGTAGGTGGTGGATCCGATGCAGCGGATCGTGCCTCCCGACAGCGCCGGCTTCAGCAGGTTCGATGCATCCATCGCGCCGCCGCTTGTGGCGCCCGCACCGATCACGGTGTGGATCTCGTCGATGAACAGGATCGCGTGCGGCAGCTTCTCCAGCTCGGTCACCACCGCCTTCAGCCGCTCCTCGAAGTCGCCGCGATAGCGGGTGCCGGCGAGGAGCGCGCCCATATCGAGCGCGTAGATGACGCCGGGCTTCAGGACGTCGGGAACGTCGCCCTCGACGATCTTGCGCGCCAGCCCCTCGGCGATGGCGGTCTTGCCGACGCCCGGATCACCCACATAGAGCGGGTTGTTCTTCGAACGACGGCACAGGATCTGCACCGTCCGGTCGACTTCCGGACCGCGCCCGATCAGCGGGTCCACACGTCCGGCGGCAGCTTTTTCGTTGAGGTTGACGGTAAACTGCTTGAGGGCGCTTTCGCCCTTCTTCTTCCCGTCCTCCTTGCTCGAATCCTCCGTTCCCTTCACCTCGGGCGGCTCGGCCGAAGTCTCGCCCTTGCCGACGCCGTGGCTGATGTAGCTGACCGCATCGAGACGGCTCATGTCCTGCTGCTGCAGGAAATAGACGGCATAGCTCTCCCGCTCGGAGAAGAGCGCGACCAGCACATTGGCTCCGGTCACCTCGTCGCGGCCGGAGGACTGGACATGGAGAATGGCGCGCTGGACCACCCGCTGGAATCCGCTGGTGGGGGAGGGGTCCGTCTCCCCGTCGACCTTCAGCGCCTCTAGTTCGTTGTCGAGATAGTTGCGAACGGCTTCGCGGAGTTCGTTGAGATCGACGCCGCAGGCCGACATGACCTTGGATGCGTGGGCATCCTCGATCAGAGCGAGCAGCAAGTGCTCCAGGGTTGCATATTCGTGCCGGCGACTGCTGGCCTCGGCGAGAGCCGTGTGCAGCGTCTGTTCCAGCTCGCGGGCAAATGACGGCATTTCTTACTCCTTCACGCCCGCGGGACTCACGGGCGACTTGGCCCTAATGTCGTGCCGCCTCGCCCCATCATCAAGCTCGTTGCTGAAACAACTGGGGAGAACCCGGCTGGTTTCCTCTCCTCTCTCATTTCTTGAATAGCGCTTCCGCGCTTGCGCGATGGTTAACGGCAGCTTCAATCTTTGCCCGGGCCCGTGCGATTTCGGCCTCCAGGACGGCGATCCGCGCATGCAGTTCCTCGACCGAAAGCGGGTCGAGATCCTGGCGGGTCAGCAGGACGAGAGGATCGTCGGGCTTGTCCGGAAAGAGTTCGTCCAGATCCATGACTCGGGAGAGTCCACCGGCGCGTCTCTTGTGTCAACACGCAGTCACCCTATTAGGGCCGAAACAATGGGGAGCGTGACCGAATGACCACCCGTCCTGCGGCGATGATGGCGATCGATCCGGAAACCGCGGGTGGACCGGAGGTGCTCGTTCCGGTGGAACGGCCTGTTCCGGTGCCGGGGGCCGGCGAAGTGCTGATCATGGTGGAGGCGGCAGGCGTGAATCGCGCGGACCTGCTCCAGCGTCGTGGCCACTACCCCCCGCCGCCCGGTGCCTCCTCGATACCCGGACTTGAAGCTGCCGGCACCGTCGTCGAGGCGGGCCCGGGGGTCGACCCGGACCTGGTCGGCCAGACGGTCTGCGCTCTCCTGCCCGGCGGCGGCTATGCGCAATATTGCGTCGCCGCGGCCGGCTCCTGCCTCACCGTGCCTGCGGCGCTGGATGTGGTCGATGCGGGGGCGCTTCCCGAGGCTTTGTTCACCGTCTGGACCAATGTGTTCGAGCGCGCCTATGCGGGCGAGGGCGACACCCTGCTCGTCCACGGCGGCACCAGCGGCATCGGCACCATGGCGATCCAGCTCGGCGGGCTGTTCGGCCTCACCGTCATCGTCACCGCCGGTTCCGATGCCAAATGTGCCCGGGCGCTCGAGATCGGGGCCGCGCATGCGATCAACTACCGCACCCGGGATTTCGTCGAGGAAGTGAAGCGGATCACCGGGGGCCGCGGCGTCGAGGTGGTGCTGGACATGGTCGGCGGAGACTATGTCGCGCGCAACATCGCCTGCATGGCGGAAGACGGCCGCCACGTCTCCATCGCCGCCCAGGGCGGGGGGATGGCGCAGGTGCCGATCGGGCAGGTCATGGTGCGCAGGCTGACGCTGACGGGATCGACGCTGCGCGGGCGGTCGGCCGAGTTCAAGGCGCTGGTCGCCGACGAACTGGCTCGCCAGGTGATGCCGCTCGTGGCTGAAGGCCGCCTCAGGCCGGTGATCGACAGCGTCTACCCGCTGGAGCGGGCGGCGGACGCCCACCGGCGGATGGAAAGCAGCGAGCATGTCGGCAAGATCGTGCTGAAGGTGGGACATTGACGGGCGCCGACCCGTGAACAATCCTCACCCGAGCCGAAAGCAAAGCTGGATTCTCATGCCCCTGTCCCGGGCGTTAGGCGACCGTCATGAACCAGCAACTCATTCTCCACGAGGATCCGCGATCCGGCAATTGCTACAAGGTGAAGCTGACGGCAGCCCTGCTCGGTCTCTGCGTCGAGCGGCGCCGCTATGACATCCTCGAGGGCGAAACCCGCACGCCCGAATTCCTCGGGACGGTCAATGCCAACGGCCGGATTCCTGTGCTGCAGGCCGGCGACCGCTTCCTGCCGGAAAGCAACGCCGCCTGCTTCTATCTCGCCGACGGATCGCCCCTGATTCCCGCGGATCGCTTCGAGCGGGCGGACATGCTGCGCTGGATGTTCTTCGAGCAATATAACCATGAGCCCAATGTGGCGACGCTGCGCTTCTGGATCGCCTTCGTGGGCGAGGACCGGCTTACCGAGGCGCAGCGACTCCAGATCCCGGCGAAGCGGGCGGCGGGCGAGGCTGCGCTCGAACTCATGGACCGGCATCTCGAAGGACGCCGCTTCTTCGTCGGCGACCGGCTGAGCCTCGCGGACATCGCCCTTTACGCCTACACCCATGTCGCGGAGGACGGTGGGTTCGATCTTTCCGTCCATCCGGCGGTCCAGGGCTGGATGGAGGCGGTCCGCAGTGAGCCCGGATACATTCCCATGAAGGACTGACATACTGGTCCGAAAGGAAAAAGACACTTGGATTGGCTGGTATCGGACGCCGCGTCTTGCCCTTCATCTCAGGCTGCACTAAGTCGTCATCATGCATCGGCCGCTCCGGATGGGGCGGCCCTTATTGTTTCTGGAGAGAGCCATGGCCCAGCCGCTGATGCCCCATGCGACCGCCTCGTGGCTGGTCGACAACACTGCGCTCACGTTCGAACAGATCGCCGCTTTCTGCGGCCTGCACATCCTCGAGGTGCAGGCGATCGCCGACGATACGGCCGCAACCAAGCTGACCGGCCGTGATCCCGTGCGTGCCGGCGAGCTTACCCAGGAAGAGATCGAGCGCGGGCAGGCCGACGCTTCCTACCGCCTTCAGATCCACAAGGAGCCGGACCAGGTCCGTCGGACCAAGGGCCCGCGCTATACTCCGGTGTCGAAGCGGCAGGACAAGCCGGACGGCATCGCATGGATTATCCGCAACCATCCCGAAGTCTCGGACGGCCAGATCTCCAAGCTGATCGGCACCACCCGCACGACCATCGCCGCGATCCGGGACCGGACCCACTGGAATATCGCCAACATCCAACCGAAGGACCCGGTCACGCTCGGCCTCTGCTCGCAGCGGGAGCTCGACGCGGTCGTGGCCAAGGCGGCCAAGGCGGCCGGCATCGAGGAAGGCCAGACCGACACGCGGCTCGACGGCGACCGCGAGGCGCTGATCGAGGAGCTGCGGAAGGAGCGTGAGGCCGCGGTTCGCGACGCCGAAGCAGCGCATGCGGCCGAGCTCGCCGAGGAGCAGGCGCGCGAGGGCGAGGAGTCGATCGATCCCTTCGCCCGCTGAGGCAAAGCGGGAGCGTCCGGCCAGGGTCGGCGCTTGACCCGGCCCTCGGGCGGAGACAAAGCTGGATCATGTCCGAACAGCCTGAAGCCCCGGCGGAGATTTCCGAACTGTCGTTCGAGGCCGCGTTGAAGCGGCTCGAGGAGATCGTGCGCAAGCTCGAGAGCGGCGAAACCTCGCTCGACGAGTCGATCGAGCTTTACGGCGAGGGAGATCGGCTGAAGCAGCAGTGCGAGGCACGGCTGCGTGCGGCGCAGGCGCGTATCGAAAGGATACAGCTGGGCCGCGACGGCAGCCCGTCCGGCACTGCTCTCTTCGATGCAGACTGATCCGCTGGTGGCCGATGCGCCTTCCAGCCTCGAATCCGCGCTCGCGCAGATCGCGCGGGACATCGACGGCTTGTTCGAGCAGCTCCTCGCATCGCCGCAGGATGCCCGGGCGGAACTTTATGAAGCCATGCGCTATGCGGCGATCGGCGGCGGCAAGAGGCTGCGGCCCCTGCTGGTGCTCGCCACCTGCAGCCTGTTCCACGTCGATCGCCGTCGCGCCCTCCGCGCCGGTCTCGCGGTTGAGTGCATCCACGTCTATTCGCTGATCCACGACGATCTTCCCTGCATGGACGACGACGATCTGCGCAGGGGCAAGCCGACGCTCCACCGCGCCTATGACGAAAGCACGGCGATCCTCGCCGGCGACGCCCTCCATGCCCTGGCGTTCGAGGTGCTCGCCGACGAGGCGACGCACGAGGATCCCTTCGTTCGTGCGGAACTGGTGTCGGAACTGGCCCGGGCTGCCGGCCCGGCCGGCATGGCCGGAGGCCAGATGCTGGACCTCATCGCCGAACGCTCGCCGATGGACCTCGCCGGCGTCACCCGCCTGCAGCAGCTCAAGACCGGGGCGCTGATCGGCTTCTGCCTGGAAGCGGGGGCGATCATGGGGCGGGTTCCCCAGGAGGGGCGGAGCAAGCTCCGCGGCTATGCGCGCGATGTCGGGCTCGCCTTCCAGATCACCGACGATCTCCTCGACGTCGAGGGCGAGCAGGTGAAGACCGGCAAGCGGGTCAAGAAGGATGATGCTGCCGGCAAGCAGACCTTCGTGTCCCTGCTCGGCGTCGAGCGGGCGCGGCAGCAATGCCTTATGCTCGTCGACCAGGCGATCGGCCATCTCCAGGGCTACGGCCCGGAAGCCGATCTGCTGCGCGCGATCGCCCGGTTCGCGGCCGAGCGCGACCACTGACACCAGGGCCAGGAGCTCACGATGCACACAGCGGTGTATCCAGGCACGTTCGATCCGATCACCCTCGGGCACATGGACATCATCCGGCGCGGGGCGAAGCTGGTCGACCGGCTGGTCATCGGCGTGGCGGACAATCCGTCCAAGTCGCCGATGTTCAGCGTCGAGAAGCGCCTTGCGATGGTTCGCCGCGAGATCGACGGAATCCCGGGCCGGATCGAGGTCGTCAGATTCAATTCGCTGCTAATGGACTTCGCCGAGGCCCAGGGGGCTGCGGTGATCATCCGCGGTCTGCGCGCCGTCGCCGACTTCGAATATGAATATCAGATGGCGGGCATGAACCAGCAGCTGAACGACCGGGTCGAAACGGTCTTCCTGATGGCCGACGTGTCGCTGCAGCCGATCGCCTCGCGCCTGGTCAAGGAGATTGCGCGCTACGGCGGGGACATACGCAAGTTCGTGACTCCCGCCGTCGCAGAGGAGGTGCGGAACGAAGTGCGCAGGCTGGCGGAGGAGGGTGGTTGATCCTATAGCCGCCGCTGAACAGAATTCGACGACTGCGTCCATTCCCCGGGGATCCCACATGCGTATCAAGAGCCTGTTTCTTGCCCTGCTGGGCCTGTTCTTCGCGGCTGCGGCTCCGGCTCAGGTGCCCGCTCCGCCACCCCCGCCGGCCGATCCCGAGAATGTCCTGCTGCTCGACCTGTCGACCGGGGGGAGGGTCGCCATCCAGCTTCGCCCCGACGTCGCCCCCAGGCATGTCGAACGCATCAAGACCCTCGTGCGTCAGAATTTCTACAATGGCATCATCTTTCACCGGGTGATCGAAGGCTTCATGGCCCAGACCGGCGATCCCACCGGCACGGGGGAGGGCGGTTCCACGCTTCCGGACCTCGAGGCCGAGTTCAACCCGGTGCCGCATCTGCGTGGCGCCGTGTCCATGGCGCGCACCGACGATCCGAACAGCGCCAACAGCCAGTTTTTCATCATGCTCACGCCCCGGCTCACGCTTGACGGCAAATATACGGTGTTCGGGCGGGTGATTGCCGGCATGGCCTATGTCGATGCGATCGAGCGGGGCGAGCCGCCGGCCAATCCCAGCCGCATCGTTCGCGCCTCGATCCAGGCCGACAATATCCCGTCCCCAACGCCGGGAGAGGTGATCCCGGGCGCGCCCGCCTCGCTGCTTCCGGCTCCCCCCGCGGTGGCCTTGCCGCCGGCGACCGCCGTGGAGCCTCCTGCCGACGATGCGCCGCCTGCTCAGGACACGCCGGTTGGTTCCGAAGTCGATGCGCCCGAAGCCGACGCGCCCGAGCCCGCCCCGCCCCAATCCACCGCGCCCGAAACCGCGGCCCCCGATGCTGCAAGCGAAGCGCAGCCGGAGGCCGGGCCCCAGCCCTGATCGCCTCGCGGCGCATGCGCGTCGACCTGTTCGATTTCGACCTTCCGCCTGATCGCATCGCGCTGAGGCCGGCGGATCCGCGCGACAGCGCCAGGCTGCTGCTGGTCCGCGGCGATGGCCTTGCCGACCATGTCGTGCGCGATCTGCCCGGGCTTCTCCGCCGCGGCGACCTGCTCGTCTTCAACGATACCAAGGTGATCCCTGCCCAGCTCGAAGGCAGGCGGGGCGAGGCGCGTATCGGCGCGACGCTCCACAAGCGGGAGGGGCCGCGAAGCTGGCGCGCCTTCATCCGCAATGCCCGGCGGGTGCGGCCGGATGATCGCATCGATTTCGGCCACGGCGTCGTCGCCATTGCCGGGGAGCGGGAGGCGGAGGGCGGGATTCTGCTGACTTTCGAGGGGGACGAGCCGGTGGAGATCCTGCTCGAGCGTGCCGGGCGTATGCCGCTGCCTCCCTATATCGCCGGCCGCCGTCCCGCCGACGAGCGGGACGCCTCGGATTATCAGACCATGTTCGCCGCGAAGGAGGGGGCGGTGGCGGCGCCGACGGCCGCTCTCCATTTCACGCCGGCCCTGATGGAGGCGCTGGAAGCCGCGGGGATTGGTCATGTGACGCTGACACTGCATGTCGGCGCCGGGACCTTCCTGCCGGTCAAGGTCGAGGACACCGGCGACCACCAGATGCACAGTGAATGGGGCAGGATCGATCCGGCCGCGGCCGGGCGGATCGATGCGGTTCGCGCCGCCGGCGGGCGGATTATCGCCATCGGGACCACCGCCCTGCGCCTGCTTGAAAGCGCCGCCGACGAGGAGGGCCGCGTTCACCCCTTCGAGGGGGACACGGCGATCTTCATCACCCCCGGTTACCGGTTCCGGGCGATCGACGGCCTTGTCACCAATTTCCACTTGCCGCGCTCCACCCTGTTCATGCTGGTGAGCGCGCTGATGGGCCGGGAACGGATGCTGGCAGCCTATTCACATGCCATCAAGGCAGGCTATCGTTTCTACAGCTACGGCGATGCCGGCCTTCTGCTTCCCGAAAGGTCCTGAGGTGCGATTCTGGTTCCTGGCTCCGACCCTGCTATTCGCGCCCCTGCTGCTCGGATCAGTGCCTGGGAACGCCCAGTCGGCAAAGACGGCCGACGGCGATCCGCTCTACCGGCCGGCGCCGGCCACAATCGTCGCCACACCGCTGGCAGTCGCCATTGCCGGCTTCGACCGGGACCGCGATCTGGTCGTGACTCGCGCCGAATTTGACGAACAGGTGCGCAGCTCCTTCGCCCGCGGCGACAGCGATGGCGACGGGTTCATCGGCCTCATCGAACTGTCTTCCTGGGCGGAGGCGACCTTGGGCCATGCCACCGCCCTCCCGGGGCGCTTCGACTTCGACCGGGACGGGGACGATCGTATCTCGTCGGCGGAATTCGAGGCGGAATTCGCACGACGCTTCGCTGCGCTGGACCGGAACCGGGATTCCCGGCTGACCCGTTCCGAACTGGTCACCCTCGTCGCCCTGCCCGGCGATCCGCGCCGGCGCGGCCGGGAGGGAGACGAGCGGCGGCGGCAACGGCGCTGAGCTGGTGCCGGAACGGCCCTTCGCCCTCCTTCGTCTCGGCCCTTCCGACGTCGCGCTCCTGCGCGGGGTCAACAGGCTGTTCGGGGAGGTGTTCGACGAACCGGAGGAATATGCCGCCGCTCCGCCGACCGATTCCTACCTGCAGCGGCGGCTTGCCCGCGAGGATCTGCTCGTCCTCGCAGCGCTGGCCGACGGGGCAGTCGTGGGTGCCCTCGTCGCCTATGAGCTGGCGAAGCTCGAGCGGGAATGCCGCGAATATTATATCTACGATCTTGGCGTCGCTGCGGCCTATCGGCGCAGGGGCATCGCCTCCGCCCTGATCGAGGCGGCGCGGGAGATCGCGGCCGAGCGCGGGGCCCATGTGCTCTACATCCAGGCCGAGGCCGGGGACGATCGGGCGATTGCGCTCTATACGCGGTTCGCCGAGGCCCGCGACATCGTCCATTTCGAGATCACGCCGGCCCCGCGGCGGCACTGATGCCTCCTGCCCCTCGACTTGGGCGCGGCGCGGCGGCAAGGGACGCGCCGTGACCCGCTTTGCTTTCACCATTGCCGCCCGGGACGGCCGGGCCCGTACAGGGACCATCGCCATGGCGCGCGGCGAGATCCGTACGCCCGCCTTCATGCCGGTCGGCACGGCCGCCACGGTCAAGGCAATGAAGCCCGCGGACGTGCGCCGGAGCGGCGCCGACATCATCCTCGGCAACACCTACCATCTCATGCTCCGCCCGGGCGCGGAACGGGTCGCCGGCCTCGGCGGACTCCACCGCTTCATGGGCTGGGATCGGCCGATCCTCACCGACAGCGGCGGCTATCAGGTGATGAGCCTCGCTGACCTGCGGCGCGTGCGCGAGGATGGGGTCACCTTCCGCAGTCATATCGACGGCTCGGCCCATATGCTGACTCCGGAACGATCGATGGAGATCCAGCGTCTGCTGGGCTCCGACATCGTCATGGCCTTCGACGAATGCACGCCCTTTCCCGCCACTCGGGAGGAGGCTGTCCGCTCGATGGAGCGCTCGATGCGCTGGGCGAAGCGGTCCCGCGACGGCTTCGATGCCGGGGAGGAGCATGCCGCCCGTTCGGCCCTGTTCGGCATCCAGCAGGGCTCGATGGAGGAGGATCTGCGCCGCATCTCGGCGGACCGGCTGATCGAGATCGGCTTCGACGGCTATGCTGTGGGCGGCCTGGCCGTCGGAGAAGGGCAGGAACGGATGTTCGCGGTCCTCGATTTCGCGGTGCCGATGCTGCCGGCGGACCGGCCGCGCTATCTGATGGGCGTCGGCAAGCCCGATGACATCGTCGGCGCGGTCGAGCGCGGCATCGACATGTTCGACTGCGTGCTTCCGACCCGATCCGGCCGGACCGGCCAGGCTTTCACCTGGGACGGGCCGATCAACATCAAGAATGCGCGCTTTGCCGAGGACCAGGAGCCGCTCGATCCCGCTTGCGGCTGCCCGGTCTGCTCCACCTGGACCCGCGCCTATGTCCACCATCTCGTCCGTTCGGGCGAGATCCTCGGCGCCATGCTGATGACCGAGCACAATCTCAATTTCTACCAGCAGCTGATGGCCGGGCTGCGCGACGCCACCGCCCAGGGCGAGTTGGCGCACTTCGCCGCCCGGTTCAGGGCGCGCTATGCCAGCGGAAAGAAGGAATCGGGCTCCGCCTGAACGCAGCCCCGAAAGGGGTGCCCGGTCTCAGGTCACCAGCTTGTGGGCGAGGAACCCCGGTATCGGGCCGTTCCAGCCCTCGTCATTCTCCGGCTCCAGGCTTTCCTTCGGAGCGGGAGGCGCGGGCTCGGGCTTCCGGGCGGCCTTGCGGCGGGTCGCCGGCTTGCCTTCGTCCTTCGCGGCGGCAGCGGCGCGTCCCGACTTAGGATCTTCGGTCTCGGCCCGCTTCGCCTTTCGCGCGGGCTTCTCGGCCGCGACCTTGCCTTCCTTCGGCTTCTTCTCGCCCTCCAACTCGGGAATTGGCGAGCCCATCAGCTTTTCGATCGCCGCGACCGTTTCGCGATCGTCCTTGGTGGCGAGAGTGATCGCCGTGCCGGCCTTGCCCGCACGCCCGGTCCGCCCGATGCGGTGGATATAGTCGTCCGGCTGCCACGGCACGTCGAAGTTGAAGACGTGGCTCACGCCCTTGATGTCGAGCCCACGCGCGGCGACGTCGGAAGCGACCAGGATGTTGATCTCCTCGGTCTTGAACCGGTCCAGCTCGGCGATCCGCTCGGGCTGCTCCATGTCGCCGTGGATTTGCCCGACGGCGAAGCCGGCGCGGCGGAGCTTGGAGGTCAGATCCCGCACCGTCGTCTTGCGGTTGGCGAAGATGATCGCGGTCTTCATCTCGGGCGCGCGCAGCAATCGCTCCAGCATGTCCTGCTTCTTGCGTGCATCGACCCGGACGATCCGCTGGTCGATCAGCGCATTGGCGGTGGCGGGGCGGGCGACCTCGATGGTCTTGGGGCTGTTCAGGAACCTGTCGGACAGCTTCTTGATCGGTGCCGGCATGGTCGCCGAGAAGAGCAGGGTCTGGCGATTGGCCGGCAGCTTGGTGCAGATCTCCTCGATGTCGGGGATGAACCCCATGTCGAGCATCCGGTCCGCCTCGTCGATCACCAGCAGGTTGCAGCCCGTGAGCAAGATGTTCCCGCGGCCGAACAGGTCCATCAGGCGCCCGGGGGTGGCGATCAGCACGTCGACTCCGCGCTCCAGCGCCTTCTGCTGGTCGCCCATGCTGACGCCGCCGATCAGAAGGGCCATGCTCAGCTTGTGATATTTGCCGTATTTCTCGAAATTCTCGGCGACCTGGGCGGCGAGTTCGCGCGTCGGTTCCAGGATCAGCGACCGCGGCATGCGGGCGCGGCTGCGGCCCTGCGCCAGGATGTCGATCATCGGCAGCACGAAGCTGGCGGTCTTGCCGGTGCCGGTCTGGGCGATGCCGATGAGGTCCCGACCCATCAGGACGGAGGGAATGGCCTGGCGCTGGATGGGGGTGGGCTCGTCATAGCCCGCCTCCGCTACGGCACGGAGCAATTCGTCTGAAAGGCCGAGATCGGCAAAAGTCATGCTGTTCCGGAAATGCGCTTTCGAGAAGCCGCCCGGTCGCGCTTGGCCCCGGCGCGGGCGGCTTGTCAAGGAGGTAGGTGGCGCTCTCTAACGCCGGGCCACCGGGCGAAGCAACCAGAATCGTTCGATTTCACACTGTCCGCCAACGCGCGAGCGCACGGATTCGCGCGCTGAACAGACCAGCCCGTCCTCGCCCGGGGTGATGTAGAAGCCGTAATAATAATCGAGCGCCGGGCAGGAGGAGGCCAGCTTCGCCCGGATTCGCGTCCGGTTGCGCAGGACCAGATCGACGCTGTCGGACTTCAGCTGCGCGGCGCCGGCGATCGCTGCCGCGGGCAGGCAGCGCACGCCCTTGGCTTCCCGCCACTCGACTCGCACCTGTCCCGCCGTGGGGCGCGGCGTCAGGCGCACCGATCGAATCACGATCTGGCGCCGGAACACCACCTGCCCCGGCGGCTTGGTCGCATCCGGGGCGGCCTCAGGTGCTGACTGCATCCCCATCAGGAGGAGAGCCGCGGCTTCGATGATCATCGCCCGCCAATCACCCTTCATCCTTGAACGAGGGATTAATTGCAGGCGCCCGGCGTCCCGTCTACGAGACCCCCTGCCATGACCGGATCACCGCCTCCCGCCCTGCTGGACGCCCTGGAACGGTTGCTGGGGCCGAAGGGCTTCACCCGCGATCCCGAGTCGCTCGCTCCCTGGCTGGAGGACTGGCGCAAGCGTTACCGCGGGGCGGCCGCGGCGATGCTGTCGCCGGCTAGCACGGCGGAGGTGGCGGAAATCGTCCGCCTCTGCGTCGAGGCCCGGACCCCGATCGTGCCCCAAGGCGGGAACAGCTCGATGGTCGCGGGCGCCACTCCGGCGCCGGACGGCAGCGCGCTTCTGCTCTCGTTGCGCCGGATGAACCGGATCCGCAGCATATCCGCCGAAAGCGGGACGGCGGTCTGCGAGGCGGGCGTGGTCCTGTCCGACCTGCACGAGGCGGCAGCCGCGGTCGGGCGCCGCTTTCCCCTGTCGCTTGCCGCCAAGGGCAGCGCCACCGTGGGTGGTCTCGTCTCCACCAATGCGGGTGGCACCCAGGTGCTGCGGTTCGGGACCATGCGCGGCCTGGTCCAGGGGCTGGAGGCGGTGCTTCCCGATGGCGGGATCTTCGACGGTCTTGCCGCGCTCAAGAAGGACAATCGGGGCTATGACCTGCGCCAGCTGCTGATCGGGGCGGAAGGCACGCTCGGCATCGTCACCGCCGCCAGCCTCCGCCTCGTCCCGGCGCCTGCGTCGCGCTGCGTGCTGTGGGTCGGTCTGAGCTCGGCCGAATCGGCGCTGCGCCTCCTGCGCCTGATGGAACTGCGCAGCGGCACCGCCGTCGAAAGCTTCGAACTGATCGCCCGGATCGCTCTCGATCTCGTCCTCACCCATATTGCGGGAACCCGCCCACCGCTGGCGCAGAGCCACGACTGGAACGTCCTCGTCGAAGCGACCTCGGGCGGCGAGTTCGCCGAGCTTCAGGACCGGATGGCTGCCATGCTGCAGGAAGCGTTCGAGCAGGGGCTGATCGAGGATGCGGTGATCGCAACCAGCGAGGCACAGGCCGAGAGCCTCTGGCGCCTGCGGGAGAGCATTTCAGAGGCGGAGGCGCGGGCGGGCCCGGCGGCGAAGCACGACATTTCGGTGGAGGTGGACGCCATGCCCCGCTTCATGGCGGAGGCGGGCGCCGCCATCGAACGGCGCTTCCCCGGAACCCGGGTGATCGGATTCGGCCATCTCGGCGATGGCAACGTCCATTTCAACGTCATGGCGCCGCCGGGATCGGACCGGGAGTGGCTCGCCATATCGGCGCCCGAGATCACCGCCTTCGTCCACGATCTGGTGACAGCGGCCGGGGGCTCCATCTCGGCGGAGCACGGGATCGGCCAGGCGCGCCTTGCCGAACTGCAGCGCCTCGGCGATCCGGTCCGGCTCCGGGCGATGCTCGCGATCAAGCAGGCGCTCGACCCGTTCGGGATCATGAACCCGGGCAAGCTCGTGCCGCTTGCAGAAAAGGCATGCGGGAAATAGACGGTTCCCCTGAATTTCATGGTGGCAGCCGCCGCCTCAGCATTTCAACGGAGAGATCAGAATGGCGACCGCGCCTGCCAACAACCTGCCGCTACTGTACAATCAGCTGGAACCGCTCTCGAGTAGCCAGCATGGCCAGCTGAAGGCGCGGACCCGGGACAGTGCGCCCTTCCTCGTCAACGTCCACGCGATCCCGATCACCAGCGATGAGTTCATCCTCTGCCAGCGGCATTATCCGATCGTCTTCTCGGTTGGCGAAAATCCGGTGCCGCTGGTGCTGATGGGCCTGAACGAGGGCGTGAACGTCTTCATCGACGACGAAGGCAAGCCGCGTGGCGAATATTACATCCCGGCCTATGCCCGCCGCTATCCCTTCATGCTCGCCCGGCTGCGGCCGGAAGCTGACGAACTGTCGCTCTGCTTCGATCCGACCAGCGACGTGATCGGCGATTTCGAAGAGGGAACGCCTCTGTTCGAGGAGGGCAAGCCGAGCGCGGCCACCAGCGCCCTGCTCAAGTTCTGCGAGGATTTCGAAATGTCCGCGCAGCGCACGGCGGCCTTCATGAAGGAAGTGAAGGAGGCCGATCTGCTGATGGACGGCGAGGTTTCCATCCAGGTGAACAATGAGAATGGCGAGCCTGCTCCGCCGTTCATCTATCGCGGCTTCAAGATGGTGTCCGAGGAAAAGCTTCGGGATCTGCGCGGCGACGCGCTGCGCAAGATGAACCAGAACGGCATGCTGCCGCTCCTGTTCGCCCATCTCTTCTCGCTGCAGCTGATCCGGGAGATCTTCGGAAAGCAGGTGGAGCAGGGCAAGATGCCGCAGCCGAACCCGCCGATCACGAACTGATGGCGGGCGGGATCGAAGCCATGAGCCTGGCCGACGCGCGTTATTCGCGCGTCGCCATCTGGCTTCACTGGATCATAGCGGTCCTCATTCTCGCCAACCTGTTCCTCGGTTTCTTTCACGAAAGCTTCGGCGAGGCGGCCGAGGCGCCGATGATGATCACGCACATGTCGATCGGCGTGATCGTGCTCGGGCTCAGTCTGCTGCGCTTCCTCTGGCGACTCGGTCACTGGCCGCCGCCCTTCGACCCGGTGCTGAAGGGCTGGGAGGTGTTCCTCGCGCGGCTGACCCACGCGCTCTTCTACGTGCTGATGATTCTCCTCCCGCTGAGCGGCTGGGCGATCGTGTCGACCGGAGACCGACCGGTTCCCTTTCTGGGGCTGTTCGCCATCGCGGCCTTGCCGGTCGCGCGCGGCCGGGAAGCGCATGACGCCTTCGAGGAATGGCACGAACTGCTGGCCTTGGTCATGATCGCCCTCATTCTCCTGCATGTGGCCGGGGCGCTGAAGCACCATCTTCAGGGTCATCGCCACCTGACGGGGCGGATGGCCCCGTGGGTGTTGCGGCGGTCCTGAGCTTCGCCGGTCGGATGAATCGACGGTCTCTTCGATAGGCCGTGGCCCTCGTCGGCGGGGCTGCCTTGAAAATCGCCGGCCCTGGCCCTACATCCGGATGGCGCCCCCGTGTTCCCCCTTTGCGGCGGGCGCGTACGCCCACTGGGCGTTCCTCCCTGAACCTGGCCACCTCGTCTCGGACGAGGTGGTCTTTTTCTTTGTGAAGCGGCTTCAGGGCCGAAGGCGCCTCATTCCGCAGCGATCGCCTGCGGCTGGCCTGCCGCCGCCGAGCCAAGCACCGTCACGATCTGGGTGATCAGGGCCCCCGTCCGCTCGAACCCGCGCCCCGGGGTGCGCATGTCGTCCGCCAGGTAGAGAGAGCGGTCGATTTCGATCTGCAGGGCGTGCATGCCGCGCACCGGCTGGCCGTGGCGGGCGGTGATGAAGCCGCCAGCATAGGGCACGTTGCAGGCCGTGCGAAAGCCGGCATGTCGGGCCACCTGCAGGGCGACGTCCAGATATTCGGGGGCGATGGTGGTGCCGTGGAGGTCGCCGAAGACGATTTCGGCCTGGCCCCCGGCGCTCGCGCTTCGCGGCGGCATGGAATGACAATCCAGCAGGATGGCGACGCCGAAGCGGGCGCGGGCCTGCCGCAGGGCGGCTTCGAGCGCGGCATGATAGGGACGATGGATCTCACGGATTCGCCGTCCGATCTCCGAACCTTCGATCCGGTGCCGCCATATCGGGCCGGCGCCACTGATTCGTGCGGGGATCAGGCCCAGCCCGCCGCGCATCCGCGCCGAGGGCATCAGCGCCTCTAGCGGCGGGGGCGGGACCACGATCGCCGGATCGATTTCCCGTTCGTCGCGGTTGAGGTCGATCTCGGCCCTCGGGCGCTGCGCGACGATCGCGACCGCGCCGGTGGCGAGCGCCGGCTCGACCAGCTTGTCGACAAGCCGGTCCTCCAGCGTCTCGAGTTGCGGCTGGGGAAGCCGCGACGCGCTCAGCAGGCTGTGGGAATAGGCCCGGCCTGCATGTGGCACCGACAGGACGACCGGAGATTTGGCCGCCTCCGGTCCCAGGCGCACGAATGGCGCTGCTTCGCCATGATCCGCGTCGTTCTCGGCCATGTCCCACTCAGCTAGGCTAGCCAATAACTCTCTGCAATCACAAAGGCCGCATCCCGCGGCTGGAAAAAATTAAGTGGTTGCGGCATAAGCTGCAGGGATGCGGCGCCGCACCGGCAAAGCCGCGGCTAACCAGCTTTCCGGGATGTGATGCTGAAGATTCTGCTGGCCGAAGACGACGATTCGATGCGCCTCTATCTGACCAGGGCGCTCGAACGGGTCGGCTATTCGGTCGTCGCCGTCGATCGCGGGACCGCAGCCCTGCCCTATCTCGAGCACGATCGCTTCGATCTGCTCCTCACCGACATCGTGATGCCGGAAATGGACGGGATCGAGCTGGCGCAGCGCGCGGCGAGCATCGCGCCGGAGATGCGGGTGATGTTCATCACCGGCTTTGCGGCGGTGGCGCTGAAGGCCGGCAAGGCCTCCCCGGACGCCAAGGTGCTGTCCAAGCCTTTCCATCTGCGCGACCTGGTCGCGGAGGTGGACCGGATGTTCCAGACCGAAGATCAGCACGGCCGGCTGTAAAGCATGCGCAAGCCGCTTGCGCGGGGGGAGGGGCCTCGCTAAAGGCCACGCGTCGTGGGCGTGTAGCTCAGTGGTAGAGCACTGTGTTGACATCGCAGGGGTCGCAAGTTCAATCCTTGCCACGCCCACCATGAAAGGCCCGCTAGCTCGATGAGTTGGCGGGCTTTTTGTTGGCTGGACGCAGCGCCCGCCGGGAGACGGCCTCTAGGTCCGGTCCTCGACCGGTGAATGCTGGTGGAAAGCGAGCTTCCAGCCGTCTGAACGCCGGACATAGGCCGAACTGACGAGTGCCGCATAGGGCAGCCCGTCGGCCCTCTGGGCGTCCGCCCGGTAGCTGATGATCGCCGCATCCTCGACCGGCTGCAGCAGCTGGCGCTTCGAAAATTGCAGGTCACGCCAGCGGTTCATCGGCGTCGCGGTGGCGGCAATGTCCACGCGGGGGTGGATGCCGTGCATCTCGCCGGCCTGCGGGAAGGCGAGCAGGCACTGGTCGTCGACATGGGCCAGGAAATGGTCCCGACCCATCAGCCAGAAGCCCTCCTCGATCCGGAAGAGATCGTCCTCGAGCGCCATCGGGCTTCTCCTTTCGGAGAGCCCAACGGCACTAGGACGGCTGCGTTCCTCCCGTCGCTTCGCAGGAAAGCCGGTCTTCCGGACGAAGGCTGCCTTACTGGGCTGCGGACCGCGCCTCGTCGTAGATACTGCGGTCGACCATCGGGGCCAGTTCCTCACGGGTGCGGGGCGTCCTTTTCTCCTGCCCCGCCAGCCAGATCTCTTCTTCGACCAGCACGTCCAGAATGTCGTCCGGGACCGCGGCGATCCAGCCGTGGTGCGGCCACGACGCCACCACTTCCTCGAGCGGATAGCCGCCATGCTTGGCGACCAGCGCCTGCGCCTCGCTTGGGTCGCGCTTCATGTCTTCGTTCGCCGCCATGATTGCCCGCACCAGCTTCACGATCTCGGCCCTCTTGACGGGATCGGCAAGCGCGCCGGCGGTGGTGTTGAGGCTGAACAACTCGCGGTATATGCCCTTGCCGCTGAACTCCACGGCGTCGTTGCCGAGCGCCCGCAGCGCATTCTCGCTGAAAGGCTCCCAGATCGCCACAGCGTCGATCTCGTGCCTCTGGATCGCCTCATCGAGATTCTCGAGTGGCATGACCTCCACGACCTCGACATCGGCTTCGGTCAGGCCGGCTTCCTTCAGCATCTTGGCGAGGAAATAGTCGGCGGAGGTGTTGCGCAGCGTCGCGATCTTCTTGCCCTTGAGATCGGCAAGGCTGCTGATTCCGGCCGATCGCCGCGCGACGATCCGGTAATGGCCTTCGACGATGGTCAGGATGATCCGGATGTCCGGCCGCTTGACCGAGAAGCGCAGCGCCTGCGTTTCCGCATTGGTCGCGACATCGGCGACATTCTCGCTGGCGATCAGGTTGGGAACCCCGCCGAGCTTCACTTCATGGCCCTCGGGATAGAGACTGCGTACGGCGAGGAACACCGGAGCGATCTCGACCGTCATCGTGGCACCATAGACTGCGAGCGGAGTCGAGGCGGCTTCTGCCGTGCTGTCCTGGGCGGTGGTCGTCGCCGCGCAGCCCTGGAGCATCAGTGCCAGGGACGCGGATGCGGCTACCGCGAAGCGGCGTGCAAATTTCATGACCTCGACTCCTTCATACGCATGTCTGGATATTCGTGCCGTCCGATCGAACGGAAAACCGGGCCCCGGCCTGCGAGCGGGGCCCGGTGCATTGGCGTCCGGTTCTAGAAGCGAACGCGCATGCCCGCTCTCCAGCGCATTCCGAAGGTATCGAAATACACAGGATTGGTCGGATAGGCCGTCGCGCCGACGGACACGCCGCCGCCGGGAGCGATCGGGGGCTTCTTGTCGAACAGATTCTCGATCGAACCGAAGACTTCGACATAGTCGTCTTCGCTGCTTCCGAACGGAATCTGATAGGACATGGCGATGTTGAAGTAGGTCGCCGATTTCACGCGGTTGGTTGAAATGCTGTTCGGCAGGCTCGGATCATAGCCGGGATCTTCTGGTCCGATCCGCTCCTTGTTCAGCACGCCCTTGCCAACATGGCGGACGGTCACCGTCGCGTTGAAGCGGTTGGTATTGTAGGCAATCAGCGCGTTCCACATCCACTTCGGCGTCGGATAGAAATCGCCGCCGTCGACGACCGGGCCCGACTGGCCGCCGTAATTGATGGCCGGCACGAACGGATTCTGCTGCACGACGAAATCATATTGATGGTTCAGCAGGAACCGGAGGTCGAGGTTGCCGGGAAGCGACGAGAAGTCCGCCAGCGGAAGCCGGTAGGAGGCCTCGAAGTCGAAGCCGCGGATCTCGATCTTGCCGACATTGGCCTGGCCCGCGTCGACCCGGGTAATGTCCGTCGGTGAAGCGAAGCTCACCCGATCGCACAGGATGTTGAAGGTGACGCACAGATCGGTCACGCGCTGCCCGTTGAGGTTGGCAATCGCGTCGGCCAGCTTGATCTGATACCAGTCGAGCGACACCTGGAAGCGCGGGATGAAGGAGGGAGCCAGCACCGCGCCGACCGTCGTCGTGTCGGCCTTCTCCGGCTTCAGGGTGAAGTTGCCGCCGGTGTAGATCGGCGTCGCGTCCACCTTGTTGGGACCGGGGATATTGGGATTGTTGACGCGGCCCTGGGCCGTGCCTTCCTCGGTCGGTGCCGTCTTCTGGAACAGTTCGCGGAAGCCCGCGGCGCGAATGTCGCGGGACTGGGTCGCGCGGAAACGGACGCCGTCGATCATGTCGTAGATCGCGCCGACCTTCCAGCTGGTCGCATTGACCCGACGCGACTGGTCGGTCAGCGTGTCGGTCGCCTTGTTGCTGGTATAGCGGATGGCGCCGTTCAGCTCGAGGAAGCGGCCGAGAGCGAAATCGCGGAACACCGGAATATTGGTTTCCGCAAAGCCTTCGATCACCTCGATCTTGCCGGCATAGTCGAGACCGAAGGAGAAGGCATAGTCGGCGGCGTTGAGTCCGCCATGGGTGACGTCGCCCTTCTCGTTGCGATAGTCGAAGCCGACAGCCATGCTGACCGGCCCGGCTCCCCAGCCGTCGAACAAGCTACCCTGCGCGGCCCCGGCGATCACATGCTGCCGGTATTTGAAGTCCTCGTGCACGCTGTGCCATGCGAATTCGATCGCCGCCGGGTCCATATTGCCCTGACCGAACAGGTTGAGCGGCCGGCACTGCGCGTAAAGCGCCTGCAGATCGGCCTGATATTCCGGCGTGAACGTGGCCATGAGCGCGGGATCCAGCGGCCGGCAGATGATGCGGCTGGGATCGTTCGGATCGAACACGGCATCGATCGCCATCGCGAACGCGTCGTTGTGGCGCGAATAGCGGACCTGGGAGTTCCGCGTATTGTCGCCATATTGATAATAAGCGTCCCAGGTCCAGTTGGAGAACAGGCCGCCGCTCAGGCCGATGACGCCGCGGAACACTTGGGCATCGACGCTGACGCGGTTGTCGAGTTCCTCGTCGACGTCCTTGCCGAGGCTGAAGGCATTGCCCTGCAGCAGATCCTTCGCCGCCTGCGGCAAGTAGGCGTTGTCGGGCTTGATGGCCATGGTCGACCGTGTGGCCGCGGTCAGCGAACGGCTGTTCGCCTTGCGCTCCGCATAGGTCAGCTCGCCGAAGATCTTGAGCGAGTCGGTCAGTTCATATTCCGCCGCCGCATAGGCGGTCCAGCGCTCGATCGGTGTCTGGATATATTGGTCGCCATAGGCGGACGCATTGTCGCCGCCCTGGGCGAGGCCGCCCACATGCTTCGGTGCGAACACGCCCGGATCATAATCCATGATCCCCAGGCCATCGGGCGTGAAGACCTTGTCGACCGCCTCGAGGGGCGGAGTGATCGCCGGGAAATTGGCGTTGAACGCCCCGGAGCTGGTGCCGCCGCCGCGGGAGAGATTACGGATCGTGCCGAAGGGCGAATTGTACACGAGCGCGCCATCACGCCCCACCACATAGTTGGGCAGGCCGTAACCATATGATCCCGGCACATTATAGCCCGAGACATTCTCCGGCGTGTTGAGGGTGCCCGGCTGGATGCTCGCCGCATTTTCGAAGACCGTCCAGCCTTCGGCGCACCAGGCACGGACATAGTAGCAATTGTCGATGCCCTTGTTCTTCTGATACTCCCCGCCGACCAGCAGGTGGCCCCGGCCGCCGCCGAAGCTCAGGCCATAGGCGCCCGCAGCATGGTAGCTTTCGCCGTCCCCGCGGCCGGTCTGACCGAAGTCGATCTGGCCCTTGAAACCTTCCAGCTTATTGTCGAGGATGATGTTGACGACACCTGCGACCGCGTCCGAACCGTAAGCGGCCGAGGCGCCGCCGGTGACGGTCTCCACCCTGCCGATCATCACCGACGGGATGAGGTTGAGATCGACCTGGCCGCCGTCCGATGTCGGCACGAAGCGCCGGCTGTTCACCAGCGTCAGCGTGCGGGTGCCGTAGGTCGGGTTGAGGCCGCGCAGGTTGGCGAAGGAGGATCCGGCATTGGCCGAAAGGCTGATGCCCGAATTCGCATCCGATTGCGCCGCGACGTTCTGCGGGATCAGGCGGATGACTTCCGATGCGTTGGTCTGCGCCAGATTCTCCACCAGTTCGGCGCCGACGACGGTGACCGGAACCGGGGAGTCGAAGCCGTCGCGCCTGATGCGCGATCCGGTGATCAGGATTTCCTGGTCGGCCGAGGCCTCGGCTGCGGCTGGCGGTGTGGCTTGATCCTGCGCGAACGCCGTTGTCGGAAAGGCGAGGCCCGCCAGTACGGTCCCGCAGCTCAGAATAACCTTTGTTGATGCAAATCTCATGCCCACTCCCCATGAAAAGCCTGCGTACGCCACAGGACGTTGTTGGGGTTAGATGCCCGGGTGGTGGCGAATCCGCCCGAAGGCGAAGATTTTTGGGTCGGAGCGCCCGGATTGCGTCAGAATCGGACCCGCATGCCCGCCTTCCAGCGGGTTCCGAACGTGTCGAAGAACACGGGATTGGTGGGATAGGCGGATACGAAGACGGTGGTGGTCCCGCCGGGCGCCACCGGGGGCTTGCTGTCGAACAGATTCTCGATCGAGCCGAACAGTTCGACGTCCCGGTCGTGGGCACCGCCGACCGGCAGCGCGTAGGACAGCGCCAGATTGACATAGGTGCGGGCCGGCACCCGGTTGAGATTGACGCTGTTCGGCAGGGTGGGGGCGTAGCCCGGATCTTCCGGCCCGACCCAGTCGGCGTTCAATATCCCCCTGCCGACGTGCCGGATCGTCATCGTCGCGTTGAAGCGGCCGCTGTCATAGGCGAATAGCGCGTTCCACAGCCATTTCGGCGTCGGATAGAAGTCGCCACCTTCGAGCGCAGGGCCGGATTGGCCGCCGTAATCGACCGTGGGCACCGCCGCATTCTGCTTCACCAGGAAATCATATTGGTGGTTGAGGAGGAGGCGGAAGTCGAGTGCGCCGGGCATCGAACCATGAAGCTTCGCCAGCTCCATTCGATAGGATGCTTCGAAATCGAACCCCCGAATCTCGATCCGGCCGACATTGGCCTGGCCGGCGTCGATGCGCAGGATGTCGGTCGGCGAGGCGAAGGTGATGCGGTCGCACAGCAGATTGTAGGTGATGCACAGGTCGGTGACCCGCTGGCCGTTGAGATTGGCGATCGCATCGGTGATCTTGATGCGGTACCAGTCGAGTGAGGCGCGCAGTCCCCGCAGGAAATGCGGTGTGATCACCACCCCGATCGTCGTCGTGTCCGCCTTCTCCGGCGTCAGCCCGAAATTGCCGCCGGTGAAGATCGGCGTGTTGTCGACCTTGTTGGGGCCGGGGATATTCGGATTGTTGACTCGGCCCTGGATCGTGCTTGCATCGGTCGGGGCGGTCTTCAGGAAAAGTTCGCGGAACCCGGCGGCGCGAATGTCGCGGGATCGTGTCGTCCGGAACCGCACGCCCTCGGTCATTTCGTAGATTCCGCCGATCTTCCAACTCGTCGCATCGACCGAACGCGATCGGTCGGTTACCAGGTCGGTGCTCCGGTTGCTGGTGTGGCGGATCGCCCCGGTGAGCTCCAGGAAGCGCGCGAACGGGCGATCGCGCAGAAGCGGCACCGTCGTCTCGGCGAACCCCTCGACCACGCGGATCCCGCCGGCATAGTCCAGCCCGAATGCGCCGGCGAAGGCATTGGGGTTCACGCCCCCGTGCGTGACGGAGCCCCGCTCGTCGCGATAGTCGATTCCCGCCGCCACGCCGACCGGACCGGCGCTCCGGCCGTCGAACAGGATGCCCTGCACGGAGGCGGCCAGCGCATGCTGGCGATATTCGAAGTCCTCGACCACCCGGCGCCAGACGAAGTCGATCGCCTCCTGGCTCATGTTACCGATGCCGAACAGGTTGAGCGGGACGCAGGAGGCGTGAACCGCTTCGAGTTCTGCACGATATTGCGGCGTGAAGGTTGCGAGGACGTCGGGCGAAAGCGGGCGGCAGATGATCCGTGACGGATCGTTCGGGTCCCGGATCGCGTCGATCGCCATCACGAAGGCATCGTTGTGGCGCGAGTAGCGGAGCACGGAGTTCCGCCGGTTCTTGCCATACTGATAGTAGGCGTCCCAGGTCCAGTTGGAGGACAGGGTGCCGCTGAGCCCGAGCACGCCGCGGAACACCTTGGCGTCGACCCGATGGAAATTGTCGAGTTCGTTGTCGACGTCCTTGCCCAGGCTGAAGCTGGCACCGTTCAGCGATGCCGCCACCGCCTCCGGCAGGAAGGCATTGTCGGGCTTGATCGCCATGGTCGAGCGCGTCGCCTGGATCGGCGAAGCGCCGGAGGACCGGCGCCGGGAATGCACCAGTTCGGCGGACAGCTTGAGCGCGTCGGTCAGTTCATATTCGGCGGCGACGTAGAGCGTGTGCCGCTTGAGCGGCGTCTGGACATACTGGTCCGAATAGGCCGAAGGATTGTCTCCGCCCTGCGCCTGGCCGGCGACATTCTTCGGACCGAACCGGCCCGGATCGTAATCGACGACGGCCCTGCCGTCCGGCGTGAACATCTTGTCGACTGCGTCCAGCGGTGGCTGAATCGACGGGAAGATGTTGGAAAAGGCCGTCGTGCTGGTGCCGCCGGGGGAGGTGAAGTTGCGGATCGCCCCGTTGGGGGAGACGTAGATCATCCCGGAACCGGGACCGATGATATAGTTGGGCAGGCCGTAGCCCGCGGAGCCCGGGACATCGTAGCCGGAAACGTTTCCCGGCGTGTTGAGCGTCCCCGGTTCGATCGAGGCCGCGTTGACGAAGATACCCCAGCTTTCGGCGCACCAGTCGCGCACCTCGGCGCAATGGGAGATCCCGCGGTTGCGCTGATACTCGCCACCGACGATCAGGCGGCCGCGCCCCTCCGCGAAGCCGAGCCCATAGGCCGCTGCGGCATGGTAGCCCTTTCCGTCGCCGCGCCCCGTCTGGCCATAGTCGATCTGCCCCTTGAACCCGTCCAGCTCCTTGTCGAGCATGACGTTGACGACGCCGGCGACCGCATCCGATCCGTAGGCTGCGGATGCGCCGCCAGTCACCGTCTCGACCCGCTCGATCATGATCGAAGGCAGCAGATTGAGGTCGACCTGGCCGCCGTCCGACGTCGGGACGAAGCGGCGGCCGTTGACGAGGAGCAGGGTGCGGGTGCCGAAGGTCGGATTGAGCCCGCGCAGATTGGCGAAGGCCGCGCCGATGTCGGAGGAAAAGGCGTTGCCGGCAGTCGCGTCGGACTGGGTCGCGATATTCTGCGGAATCAGCCGGACGACCTCCGCCGCATTGCTCTGGCCGAGCTGTGCGATCAGGCGGGAATCGACGACGGTGAGCGGAACCGGGGAATCGTAGCCGTTCGTCTTGATCCGCGATCCGGTGACGAGGATCTCCCGAGTGCCGGCCTGGGTCGCGGCCGCCGCACGCAGCACGGCATCCTCGTCCCGCGTCATGCTCGTCCGGACGCGGGGCAGCCGCTCCGGCCGACGGGCGGTGGCGCGGGCGGCCTGCGGCCGGGGCGGGGTGCGCGGCGCTGCTGCGAAGCCGAGGGTGATCGTGTTGTTCCGGTCCGCGACGATCCGCAGGCCGGTTCCTTCAAGCATGGCCTTCAGCGCCTGCCGGACCTCGAGCCGGCCCTTGACACCTCGGGTCCTCAGGTTCCGGAGCTTCTTTCCCGGGGCGATGATCTGGATGCCGGCCTGTTCCGCGAATTGCGGAATGGCGCGGTTCGCCGGCTGGCTCGGGACGTCGAAGCTGCGCTGCTGCGCCAGCGCGATCTCCGGCATGAAGATCGACGCCGCGACGGCGCAGACGAGAACCGCCCCTCTTCGCAAGGTGCTTGAGCCTCCCCGTGGTTGCCCGCTTATTGTTGCGGGTTCTGCCTCAGCGGGAAAGCATAATACCGCTGGGCCCCGTCTGCATATGGAGATCGAGACTCAATGCGGCGGCTCGGGCGAATCCTTCCGGGTTGGTGGCTGCGTAGCGCCCGGTGATGGTTTCCGACCGGACCGCCGGATCGCGGATCAGGATCCGGCGGTCGCTGTATCGCGCGAACTCGCGCGCCGCCTCGCTCAGCGGCGTATCCTCGAAGGACAGCATGCCCTCCTGCCAGGCCAGCCCGCGTTCGAGCCTTTCGGGGGTGACGTTGCGCTCCAGGATCGAGCCGTCGGCGGCCAGGATTGCTTCGGTGTTCGCACCCAGGAGCCGCGTGCGGCGCCAGATGAAGGGGCCGCGCTGCAGCTCGACGCTGCCCTCGCAGACCTTGAGCTCGAACGGACGGTCATCCAGCCGGCACAAGGCGAATGTGGCGTTTCGCGCCCGCACCGAAACATCGTCGGTTTCGACGACGAAGGGGTCTTTCGCGCCCCCCGCGACGGTGAACAGGGCCTCGCCGCGCACCAGCGTCGCGCGCCGCTCCGACTCGCCGATCCGCACTGCGATTTCGGAGTCGGTGTTCATCGAGACGGTCGAACCGTCCTCGAGGGTGAAGCTGCGGGTTTCCCCCCGCCGGGTCCGGTAGACATGGGCGGCTGCCTGCCGTGTCGGGATCACGAAGGCGATCGCTCCGGCCGCCGCCATGGCCGATGCCCCGGCAATAAGCCTGCGGCGGGTGAAGACCGCCGGCTCGGGCTCGCCGTCGACCGACTCCCGCGAATCGCCGTCGCCGGGTTCGCTTTCCCCGGTCTCGGGCTCGAAAGCCGGTCCCAGCGCCTTCGCGCGCTTGACGTGGACGAGCACCGCCTGGGCTCTGGCGAAGGCACCGACACGGCGCACGTCGCCTTCCAGCCAGCGCTCGAATTCCCGCTGCTCCCCGGCGCCCAGCGCAGCTTCGTCGATCCGCAACGCCCATTTCGCGGCGGCTTCGTCAATGTCGGAGCTGCTCTCTCTTCTCGGCATGGCGAAGTTGATCGTCCCCTGCAATCTGATCCCTAGATGCTTCGGAACTTCCTATTCCGCCTCTGCCAAGTTGTCGAACGAACGTCGACAGGCTTTTTGCAAGACACTTTTGCACCGCATTGGGCGTCATCCCCAATCTGTCGCCGATTTCACGGTGCGAAAGTTCATGGACCAGCCGCATGATCATCGCTTTCCGGCTGGTGCTGGGAAGCTGACCGATCATCGTCGCCAGGAGATGAAGCTGCTGGCGATCGGATGCCTGCACGTCGGGGCCGGGACTGTCGCTCGCCACCGCCAGCCGCTCGATCTGCTCGACCGCCTGGATCGACACCACGCGGGACCGGCGCACGTGCATCAGGATGATCGAGCGTGCCGTCTGGAAGAAATAGGCCTTCGGATTGCGGATCTCCTCGACGCCGGTCAGCGTCGCGAGCTTCGCATAGGTTTCCTGGATGACGTCGTCGGCCTCCAGGTCGTCGGGCACCCGCCAGCGGGCGAGCTGCGCGCGAAGCGCCGGCTCATGCGGCAGGATGTTGCGGCTCAGCCAGAGCGCACGATCATTGGAAAAGTCGTATCTTCCAGGCACGAGATGCCTTTCCCCCAGGACATCCTCAGACTTGGCTCTTATTATTATCTCGGTCTCGCCGGTCGGAGCGCATCCATATGCACGTCCGCCCGTCTAAAACATAACATGATAAGTATATGCTCGGTCGTGACCTGTCAACGCGCCTCTCGGCCGGCCCGACCTCCCGTTTTTCGCGGAAAACTGCGCAAGCTGTGCCGGACGACGCCGGTTGCTTCGATTCGCTCAACGCGGCTCGGACCCTGTCCGACGAATCGGGCTGGCCGCGGAGCGTGACTGGCGTACCGCATTGACAAGGCGTCCCCCGTCTTCATAGTTAGGTTCCTAACGAATCTCCGGGTCCGCAAATACGGACCCGCGGCGGGAGTGATGGGATGGCCGGCAAGATCACCGTACTGGACCCTCGGGGCTACCCGCCCAGGGTGGTGGGCAAGCGGCTCGCCAACCGGCCGGAAAGCCTGGACGGCAAGATCCTCTATCTGATCGACTGCCTGTTCGATAACGCCGACGTGTTCATGGAACAGCTGCGGCAATGGTTCGCCGAGCATATGCCGCGGGTCGAGACCAGGATCGTCCGCCCGCGCGAAAGCTGGGTCGACGATCCGGAGATGCGGGCCAGGGTCGTCGCCGACGGCGACGCGGCGATAATCGGCGTCGGTCTCTGAAGCACCTGTTGCCCCACGGTCGTGGGGTTCGCATTGAAGCTGGAGCAGGACGGGGTCCCCACGATCCCGATCAGCACCCATGTGTTCGCACGCCTCGCCAAGGCGACGGCGCTCGCGGAGGGCATGCCGACCCTGCGCAACGTCTTCGTGCCGCAGCCGGTGGTCGGGCGCACGCCGTCGGAGCTGCGCGCCTATATCGAGGGGACCGATCCGGTTCTGAAGCAGCCCTTCATGAAGGGGGTGCTCGACGGTCTCACCCAGCCGCTGGCCGACGAGGATCTCAAGGGCGCCAGCTTCGAGCGGGTGACGCCGCGCCTGCTGGAACCGGACACCGAGGACAATCTGCGCATGCTGTTCCTCGAACAGGGCTGGACGGACACTCTGCCGATCATCCTTCCGACCGAGGAGCGGGTGGAAGCGATGCTGAAGGGAACCTCGCACGCGCCCGACACCTTCGTCGGTCACATGCGGCCGACCTCTTTCCGGGAGGCCTGGGGGTTCGACGTCGAGAAGGTGGCGGTCAATGCGGTGATGGCCGGCGCCCGGCCCGAATATTTGCCGGTCATCCTCGCCATGGCCGCAAGCGGGATTTCGGCGAGGTCGAGCAGCACGACCAGTTGGGCCAGCATCTCCATCGTCAACGGCCCGATCCGCAAGGAACTGGGCATGAACGACGGCATCGGCGCGATGGGACCCTATAATCACGCCAATGCGACCATCGGCCGCGCCTACTGCCTCACCAGCCAAAATGTGCAGGGCGGTTCGATGCCGGGCGACACCTATATGGGCACGCTCGGCAACAACTGGAACTACACGGCCTGCTTCCCGGAGGCGGAGGAGCGCAGTCCCTGGGCCCCGTTCCATGTCGACAAGGGGTTCAAGCCGACCGACAGCACCGTCAGCGTCTTCTTCGGCGGATGGTACACCCACAGCGGTTTCGGCCCGCGCGAGACGTGGAAGGAGAAGTTCATCCGCTGCCTCACCGCGACCGACCATTTCAGCCCGCCGCTGATCGTCATGGACCCGATCGTCGCGCGCGCCTTCAACGACATGGGCTTCACCAAG
>Ga0182748_1000723_pt1 | contig 33826 bp, 33 predicted proteins | sample eDN3rd37CKraftOP_FD_128877 | JGI IMG/M metagenome (GOLD analysis project Ga0182748, IMG submission 128877) | Enriched Organic Plus compost microbial communities from Emeryville, California, USA - eDNA 3rd pass 37_C Kraft OP (version 2) (version 2) ...
CCGCCCGACACGTTCGTGCCGCCCTGGGCGATGCGCGCGTCGAGCTTGCCCTCCATCTGCTCGACGAAGTCGCGACCCTGGGCGATCTCGAGCGCCGCCCACAGCTCCTCGTCGGTGGCCTCCTCGCGCCCGAAGCGGAGGTTGGAGGCGACCGTGCCGGAGAAGAGGTAGGGGCGCTGGGGCACGAGGCCGATGCCCTTCCACAGCGCGTCGAGATCGGCCTCCCGCACATCGACGCCGCCGACGCGCACGGCTCCGCCGGTGACGTCGAACAGACGCGGGATGAGGGAGACGAGCGTCGTCTTGCCCGTACCCGTCGAGCCGACGACGGCCACCGTCTCCCCCGGTGCGGCCGCGAAGGTGATGCCCTGCAGCACCGGCTCCTCGGCGCCCGGGTAGCTGAACTCGACGTCGCGGAACTCGACGGCGCCGGGAGTCGGGAAGTCCGTGACGGGGTTCTCGGCCCGGGTCAGCGTGGACTCGCTGGCGAGCACCTCCCCGATGCGCTCGGCGGACACGGCGGCGCGCGGGATCATGATCACCATGAAGCTCGCCATGAGCACGCCCATGAGGATCTGCGCGATGTACTGCATGAACGCGAACAGGGTGCCGATCTCGATGCGGCCCTGATCGACCTCGATCCCGCCGAACCAGATGACGCCGACCACGGTGACGTTGAGCACGAGCATCGCGAGCGGGAAGAGCAGGACGAACAGCGACCCGACCTTGCGGCCGACGACCATGATGTCGGTGTTGGCGACGCCGAAGCGCTCCTCCTCGATGTCCTCGCGGACGAACGCGCGCACGACGCGCACCCCGGTGAGCTGCTCGCGCAGCACGCGGTTGACGGCATCCAGCTTCTTCTGGAACTGGCGGAACAGCGGCACCATGCGGCTCACGATGAGCAGCACGAGGACGAGCAGGACCGGCACGGCGACGGCGATGAGCCAGCCGAGGCCGATGTCCTGACGCAGGGCCATGATGACGCCGCCGATCGCGAGCAGCGGCGCGGTGACGAGCATCGTCGAGCCCATCATCGCGAGCATCTGCACCTGCTGCACGTCGTTCGTGTTGCGGGTGATGAGGGATCCGGGGCCGAACGCCGACACCTCGCGCTCGGAGAACGCGCTCACCTTCTCGTAGAGGTCGCGGCGGATGTCGCGCCCCGCCGCCATGGACGCGCGGGCCGCGAAGTAGGTGGCGATGACGGCGGCGACGATCTGGCCGAACGAGATGACGAGCATGAGCGCGCCGGTCGACCAGATGTAGCCGACATCGCCGCGGGAGACGCCCTGGTCGATGATGTCCGCGTTCAGGCGCGGCAGATAGAGCGTCGCGACGGCCGACGCGATCTGGAACACGAGGAGCGCGAGCAGCAGCCAGCGGTACCTCTTGAGGTATCGGACGAGGATCTTCCCGAGCACGGAGAACTCCCGAGGTGTGGCGGAGGGAGGAGAGAGCGTGCACGGGGTGCCGCGCAGCGCCGTTTCAGCCTGCCATCCGGGTGCGACATCCTCCAGTTCCGGCGCGCATGCGGATTACGCCGACGGCGAATCGCGGCGGATCAGGCCTCGGCGGGGGTCGCCGCGGCGACCGCCTCGTCCTCGGCGGTGGCGACGAGCTGGCCGCACGCCCCGTCGATCTCCTTGCCGCGCGTGTCGCGCAGGGTCGTGGGGATGCCCTTGGCCTCGAGCCGGCGCACGAACTCGTCCTGCACGGCCGGCTCGGACGCCGTCCAGATCGAGCCGGGCGTGGGGTTGAGCGGGATCGGGTTGACGTGCACCCATCCGCGTCCACGGGCGTTGAGCTTGTCGCCCAGCAGATCCGCGCGCCAGCCGTGGTCGTTCATGTCCTTGATGAGCGCGTACTCGATAGAGACGCGGCGCCCTGTGCGGTCGAAGTAGGCGCGTGCGGCGTCGAGCGCCTCGTCGACCTTCCAGCGCGAGTTGACCGGGATGAGCTCGTCGCGCAGCTCGTCGTCGGGCGCGTGCAGCGAGAGCGCGAACGTGACGGGGATGTCCTCGTCGGCGAGCTTGGTGATGGCGGGGACCAGCCCCACGGTCGAGACCGTGATGCCGCGCGCGCTCATGCCCAGGCCGTTCTTCTTGTCGACCATGACCCGCACCGCCTGCATGACGCGCGCGTAGTTGGCCAGCGGCTCGCCCATCCCCATGAAGACGATGTTCGTGACGCGCTCGTCGGCGTGCCCGACGCCCCGCGGGTCGCCGAGTCCGCCGTCGGCGATGAGGCGATTCGCGCGCACGACCTGCTCGACGATCTCGGCCGCCGACATGTTGCGCGTGAGCCCCGCCTGTCCGGTCGCGCAGAACGGGCAGTTCATGCCGCAGCCGGCCTGCGACGACACGCACAGCGTGATGCGGCCGGGGTACCGCATGAGCACGGACTCGACGAGGGCGCCGTCGTGCAGCTTCCAGAGGAACTTGATGGTGTCGCCGCGGTCGGTCTCGAGGCGGCGCACCTCGGTCAGGAGGGGCGGCAGGACCGCGTGCACGAGCTCTTCCCGACCGGATGCCGGAAGGTCGGTCATGTCGGCGGGGTCGTGCGTCCAGCGGCGGAAGTAGTGCCGCTCGAGCTGCGCGGCGCGGAAGCCCGGCATGCCGAGCTCCTTCATGCGCTCGACGCGCTGGGCCGGGGTGAGGTCGGCGAGGTGCGCCGGCGGCTTGCCGCGCTTGGGCGAGGCGAACTGCAGCAGCGGCCGGCCCGCGGCATCCTTCTTCTGCGACCAGCCCTCGGTCGCCGGGCGCACCTGACGCACGCGCGGCTGCTCGGGCGTGGAGGACATGCTCTCAGCGTAGAGGACGGCTCCTGCGTGAAGGCTGGCCGCGCACCCGTCCCCCGTTGCCGCGACGTGCGGACAGGCCTAGCGTCGAGGCGGATGGAGGCCGCATGGACGGTGGTCTGGATGCGAAGGCGCGTCGGGAGCTCGATGCCCTGCGCCGTCGCGCCTACGGGCCCGACGCCGACATCCTCTCCGACCCCGCGGCGCTCGCGCGGCTGCGGACGCTGGAGGGGCGGGCCCACGCGGGCGCGCCGGTGCCGCTCCCCGACACCCCCGCGCCGCGCGTCGCGCCGGGCTCGTCGCGCGTCCCGTCGGAGCCCTCCGCGCGTGCGGGGCGCCCCGCACGGGCGGGCTGGCATGTGGGGCTCATCGCGGGGTGCGGGGTCGCAGCGCTCGCCCTGTCGGCCTTCGCGGCGATCGCCGCCGTCCGCACGGCCGCGGAGCCGGACATGCCCGCCGCCGCGGCGCCGCCCCGCGATGTGCGCGCGTTCACGCAGGCGGCGTCGACGCGGCTGGTCGCGCGCCTGCCGCTGGAGGGCACTCTGCGCGGCGTGATCCCGTCGCCCGCCGCCGACGAGGTCCCGGACTTCCCCACCGACGTCCCGGTGCTGTGGGTCGATCCGCTCGGCCAGTACTTCGGCGTGCGGGTGTGGATCGCGCGGACCGTGGACGGCGGCTCGTGCGTGCTCGTCGAGGTGGAGGAGCGCAGCCACGCGACGTGCGTCGACGTGGAGACGTTCGAGTCATCCGCTCTGCTCGTGACCGTGCCCTTCGACGAGCTCGCCGACGGGACGCGCCCCTCGCGCATGGTCCCCGAGGAGAGCTTCGGCGTGTGGTGGCGGCCGGATCGGCCGATCGAGCTGCTCATCGGCCCCGCGCCGCGCGGGTGAGCCGCGCGCGGGTGAGCCGCGCGCGGGTGAGCGCTCTCAGTCGAGGAAGATGTCCGGGAAGAGCTGGTCGTCGGGCGTGCCCGGCACGGCGGCGTACCCGGAGAAGTCCGTGACGCCCGCCTCCTTCAGCACGTCCTCCACGATGAGCGTCTGCCCCGTGTACTCGCGCGCCGGCCGCGTCATGACCTCGTACGCCGCGTCGGCGTAGATCTCGGGCGTGCGGCTGACCCGCATCATCCGGTCGCCGCCGAGGGCGAACTGCACGGCCGCGGTGGCGATGGTCGTGCGCGGCCACAGCGTGTTGGCCGCGATGCCGTCGCCGGCGAACTCGGCCGCGAGACCCAGCGTCGCCATCGTCATCCCGTACTTGGCGAGCGTGTAGCCGGTGTGCGCCCCCAGCCACTTGGGCGACAGGTTGAGCGGCGGCGACAGCGAGAGGATGTGCGGGTTCTCGGCGTCGCGCAGCATCGGGATGGCCGTGCGCGACAGCATGAACGTGCCGCGCACATTGACGTCCTGCATGAGGTCGTACTTCTTCTGCGACAGCTCGAGCGACCCGGACAGGTCGATCACGGACGCGTTGTTGACGACGATGTCGATCCCGCCGAACTCGCCCTGGGTGGTCAGCACGGCCTGCGTGATGTCGTCGTCGTCGCGCACGTCGCCGACGATCGGCAGCGCGTTCCCGCCCGCCGCGCGGATCTGCTCGGCGGCGGTGTGGACGGTCCCCTCGAGCTTGGGGTGCGGGGTGTCGGTCTTGGCGAGCAGGGCGATGTTGGCGCCGTCGCGTGCGGCGCGCAGGGCGATCGCGAGGCCGATCCCGCGGCTGCCGCCGGACATCAGGATCGTCTTGCCGGCGAGCGGCGCGGGTGCGGATGTCATGCGTCCTCCTGGGGCTGGGCACGCCGGGCGGATGCCGCGGCGAAACCGGCGATGCGAGCCTGCGCATCCGGGGTGTCGAACGCCTCGCCGATCGTGCGGGCCTCTTCGGCGAGCTGGTCGGCGAACGACCTCTCGGGACGGGAGCGGACCAGTCGCTTTGCCTGCCCGTAGGCGCCCGGTGCGTTCGCGAGCCAGAACCGGGCGATCTCGTCGGCGCGCGCCCGCACCGCGTCGGCGGTCGCCGCGGCGTCGCCGCCGTCGACGACCTCGGCGACGAGCCCCCAGTCGAGGGCCTCCTGCGCTGTGAGGAGGCGGTCCTGCAGGACGAGCTGGAGAGCCCGCCGCTGCCCCACCGCGAGCGCGAGCTGGGCGGAGACCGACAGGTCCGGCGTGAGCCCGATCTTGGCGTAGAGGCTGCCGATGCGCGAGTCGGCGCCGACCACCGCGTAGTCCGAGCACATGAGGATGCCGAGGCCTCCCCCGGCGGTCGTGCCGTGCGCGGCGGCGACGACCGGGACGGCCGATTCGGTGAGGGCGCGGATGCCGGTGTTGATGACGCCGGCGAGGTCGCGGATGTCGGCTCCCGAGGCCATCGTCTCGGCCATGTCACGGACGTCGCCGCCCGCGCAGAACGCGGGCCCGGCGGCATCCAGCACGATCGCCCCGACATCCGCGCGGGTGGTGACGTCCGTCGTCACGTCCGCCCACGCGTGCGCGAGCTCGGCGTTGAAGGCGTTGAGCCGCTGCGGGCGGTTGAGCGTGAGGCGGGCGAGGCCGTCGACGACGGTGACGAGGATCGGGTCGCTCATCGCGGCGCCATCCGGATCGCGCCGTCGAGGCGGATCGTCTCCCCGTTGAGGTAGCCGTTCTCGATGATCCCCATCACCAGCTGGGCGTACTCGTCGGGCCGACCGAGCCGCGAGGGGTAGGGCACCTGCTGGCCGAGCGAATCCTGCGCGGCCTGCGGGAGCCCCTTGAGCATCGGGGTCTCCATGATGCCGGGCGCGATCGTGCACACACGGATGCCGTAACGGGCCAGCTCGCGCGCGATGGGGAGCGTCATGGCGTGCACGCCGCCCTTGCTCGCGGAGTACGCGGGCTGGCCGATCTGCCCGTCGAAGGCCGCGACGCTGGCGGTGCTGACGACGACGCCGCGGTCGCCGCTGGACGGGTCGGGGTCGGTCACGGCCATGACGGCGGCCGACTGCGCGATGACGTTGTAGGTGCCGATGAGGTTGACCCGGATGATCTTCTCGAAGTCGGCGAGGCTCGACGGGTTGCCGTCGCGGTCGAGCACCTTGGCGGGCGGGGCGATCCCCGCGCAGTTGACGACGACGCGCAGCGGCCCGGTCGCGGCGGCGGCGGCGACCGCGGCGCGCACCTGCTCCTCGCTGGTGACGTCGGCGGGCTCGAAGCGCCCGCCGAGCTCGGCGGCGACCTCGGCACCCGCGGAGGTGGGCAGATCGATGATCGTGACGACCGCTCCGGCGGCGGCGAGACGCCGTGCGGTGGCGAGGCCGAGCCCGCTCGCGCCGCCCGTGACCAGTGCGGCGGCCCTCTCGATGTGCATGCGTTCTCCTTCGAACTCACTCGGGATTCCGTGCCAGCTTATGCGGTACTCAGTCCCGGGTGGAGACTGACTCCATGGAGCTGCTCATCAAGCGCGTGTACGACGAACCGGACCCCGGCGACGGCTTCCGCGTGCTCGTCGACCGGCTGTGGCCGCGCGGGCTCACGAAGGAGCGCGCCCGCCTCGACCTGTGGGCGAAGGATGTCGCGCCGAGCACCGAGCTGCGCCGCGCGTTCCACCACGGCGGCATGACGTGGGAGGACTTCGCCGCCGCGTACCGCGCGGAGCTCGCCGCAGACCCGGCGGTGGCCGCACTGCGCGATGATCTCGCGCCGCATCCGGTGGCCACGCTCCTGCACTCCGTCGCCGACGCCACGCAGAACCACGCGGTCCTTCTCCGCGAGGCACTCGAGGCCGGGGCGCCGCGCTCCGCATGACGATCCCCGATCCCGGCACCGCGGTCCCCGCTCGCGTGACCGCGCTGGCCCGCGGCGCCGCGCTCGTGCCGGTGTGGCGCAACCACGACGGCGGTCTCACGTTCCGCACCGACGACGACCGCTTCATCAAGTGGGGGCCGCGCGGCGCCCAGACGAGCATGGCCGCCGAGCGCGAGCGGCTCGCCTGGGCCGGGGCGCACATCCGCGTGCCGCGGGTCCTCGAATCCGGCGCCGACGCGGCGGGGGAATGGCTGGTGACAGCGGCGCTCGCCGGTGAGAGCGCCGTGGTGCCGCGCTGGCTGGCCGAGCCCGCCGTGGCCGTGGCCGCGGTCGGTCGCGGGCTGCGGATGATGCACGACGCCCTCCCCGTCGACGGGTGCCCCTTCGACTGGTCGGTGCCCCACCGGGTGCGCCGCGCCGAGCGACGCGGCATCCGGATCCCGCCCGGACTCCGGGAGGCGCCGCCGGTCGACCGGCTGGTCGTCTGCCACGGCGACGCGTGCTGCCCCAACACGCTCCTGTCCGAGGAGGGCGAGCCCGTCGCGCATGTCGACCTCGGTGCCCTGGGGGTCGCGGATCGGTGGGCCGACATCGCGGTCGCGTCGGCGAACACGGCGTGGAACTACGGGCCGGGCTGGGAGGACGCGCTCATCGCGGCCTACGGCGTCGCGCCCGACCGCGAGCGCCTCGCCTTCTACCGCGCCCTGTGGGACGCCACCTGACGGGCGCCACCGGTCGGAGCGCCGCCGGACCTCGAGTGACGAGATCTGCGGTGATGCGGGCGCCGCTGTCCCATTTCCTGACCCCCGAGCCATCTCGCGGCGAGGTCAGGTGTCGCGAGGGGTGGGAAGGGCGGGCGCGATGCCGTGATTCGTGACACCCGGAGCCGGCCACGACCTCTCAGGACGGTCCGAGGATGAAGTTCCACGTGCCGGCGAGCACCGCTGCGGCGATCGCCACCGCGGCGATCGCGAGACCGGTGAGCATGAGGAGCCACTCGCGGATGCCGAAGTGCGACTCCCGCGCCCATGTGCGGCGTCCCGGGGCGCCGAAGCCGCGCGCCTCCATCGCGGTGGCGAGCTTCGACCCGCGCCGGATCGAGAGGACGAGGAGCGCGAACGCCATGCCGAGGAAGCGCCGGAGGCGACCCCGGTCGGCGACGCCGCGCGCACGGCGGGCGAGCTCGAGCGCGCGCCAGTCGTCGAGGAACAGGCCGATCATGCGCAGCCCCGCGAGCGCCCCCAGGACGAAGCGGGCGGGCAGGCGGAGGATCTGCGCGAGACCGTCCGCCAGGTCGGTGGGGTCGACGGTGACGAAGAGGACGACCGAGGGCAGCGCGATCGCGAGCACGCGCAGGAACGTGGCGAGGGCGAGCGTGAGCGAGCCCTCGCTGATCCGCACGATGAACCACTCGACGTAGACGGTGCCGCTCGTCTCGCCGTACAGGGCGATCGTGATCCCGGTCAGCGGCGCCGCGATCCACACGGGGAGCGTCCGCATCCAGAACTCGCGCCAGCCGATGCCCGCGAACGGGAAGAGGAGGCACTCCAGGACGAGCGCGACGGCGGCCGAGACGACGTCGAGCGTGAGGATGAGCGGGAGGGCGATGAGCGCGCTGGCGCCCAGCTTGGCGACCGGGTTGATGCGCGCGAAGGCCCCCTCGCGGGCGTGCGATTCGAGGAGCGTCATCGGGGCGCCTCCGCGCGGGCGGGCAGCGCGTGACGGCGCGCGCGCAAAGCCTCCGCGACGGCCAGGTCGTGCGTGATGACGACGATCGCGCTCCCCTCGTCCCGCAGTCGCGCGAGCAGCCCGACGAGCTCCCCCCACGTGCGCGCATCCTGCCCGAAGGTGGGTTCGTCCAGGACGAGGATCTGCGGGGCGGTCGCGAGTGCCGCGGCGACGGTGAGCCGGCGCTTCTCGCCGCCGGAGAGCGTGTACGGGTTGGCGCGGGCGAGCGGGGCCAGCCGCAGCCGCTCGAGGAGCTCGTCGACCCGCCGGGAGTAGATCGCCTCCTCCTGGCCGAGGGCGCGCGGCCCCACCTCGAGCTCGCCGCGCACCGTCTTGGCGAGCAGCTGATGCTCCGGGTCCTGGAACACCGACCCGATGCGGGTGAGCAGCTGCCGTGACGACCAGTCGATGGGCGACGGGCCCGCCGCACCGGCGAGGACGGGTGCGGCGACGAGGGATCCGGATGCCGGGGGCAGCAGCCCCGCGAGGGTGAGTCCGAGCGTCGACTTCCCCGCGCCGTTCGGCCCGGTGAGGGCGAGAGCCTCGCCGTGGCGGAGACGAAGCGAGATTCCGGAGGCCACCGGGACGCCGCGCACGCGCTGCACGGCGAGGTCGTCCGCCGTCAGCAGCACGGGCCCCTCCGCCGCCCGTGGGGGGTCCGGCAGGGCGGGCGGGATGCCGGGCACCCACACGCCGGCGGCGGCCAGCCGCGCGCCGTCGCGCGCGAGCACCTCGTCGGGCGGCCCGTCGGCGACGACGCTGCCGGCATCCAGCACGAGGACGCGGTCGACGACGGGCAGCCACGCGTCGACGCGGTGCTCGACGACGACGAGCGTCGCGCCGGTGCGCTCGACCGAACGCAGCACGGCGTCGCGCACCTCGAGGACGCCATCGGGGTCGAGATTGGCGGTCGGCTCGTCCAGGATCAGGAGGCCTGGTCGCATCGCGAGGGCGCCGGCGATCGCGAGGCGCTGCTTCTGCCCTCCGGAGAGCATCTTCGTGGGGCGCCGCAGATCCACATCGAGACCCACGGCGTCGAGCGCCTCGGCGACGCGGTGCCAGATCTCCGCGCGCGGGACGCCGAGGTTCTCGGCGCCGAACGCGACGTCGTCGCCCACGCGGGCGAGGATGACCTGCGAGTCGGGGTCCTGGAGGACGAGGCCGGCCACCCCGCGCGACGCGGCCGCCGGGCGGCCGCCGACGACGAGCTCGCCCTCCGCCTCGCCCTCCTCGTCTCCGCCGAGGACCCCCGCCAGGCCGTGCAGGAGCGTCGACTTGCCCGACCCCGAGGCGCCGAGCAGGAGGACGCGCTCGCCCGGCGCGATGCGGAAGGACGCGTCGCGCACGGCCCACGCGGCGCGGGACGCATGCCGCCAGCCCCAGCCGCGGGCCTCGACGGCGGCGGGAGGCGATCCGTTCGCGCGCGGTGTCGGCACGGCGCCCGTCAGACGCGGTCGCGCACGGCGCGGCCGGACGCGAACCGGTCGAGGGCTCCGGTCGCGGCGAGGCCGCGTGCGAGGAGCCAGGACAGGAGGCCGGCGATCACGGCGCCGGAGACGACCGTGGAGATGAGGTAGATCACCGTGAACTCGGTGCCGGAGCCCGCGAACCAGAGCAGGAGGTTGTTGATGCCGCCGGTGAGCGCGGCCCCCGCCCCCGCGAGGATCGCGACGGGCAGGTTCCACACCCGGTAGGCGAAGATGAGGAAGACGATCTCGGCGCCGAGGCCCTGCACGAGACCGGCCTCGACGGTGAGGAACCCGCCCCACTGGTTGCCGACGAGGGCCGACACGACGGCGGCGAGCGTCTCGACGTAGAGGGCGGCGCCGGGCTTGCGGATGATGAGCGCGCCGAGCACGCCGGCGAACAGCCAGGGCCCGTCGAGGAGCCCCTGCAGGCCCGGCAGCAGCGGCTCCAGCAGCGTCTTGGGGCCGACGTAGCCGATGCTCCACAGCGCGAAGATCAATCCCGACGCGACGCCGACGACGCTGGCGACGACGATGTCGACGATCCTCCAGCGCAGGCGACGCGTGCTGCGTGCGGTGGACGTGGATGCGGACGTGGATACGTGCACTGATCTCTCCCTCCCTGCGCCGGCATGATCCGGATCAGGTTCGACGGTCGAAGCTTTCTGCTTCCTCTCAGCCCGGCACACCGGACTCCCGTGGTTGTCGCGTCGAGTATATCCATGACGGGCGATGTAATTTAGGCGGGTGACCCTTGAAGACGCCCCGACCGACGCCGTCCCGCAGACGCGCCGTGCGCGGCGCGCCGCGACGGGGGAGGTCACCACGACGCCGGCGGCCACCGCCGGCGCCCCCGCCGTGACATCGACTGCGACCGAGGTCGTCGCCGCCCCGGCATCCGCCCCGCAGGCCTTCGCGTGGCTCGACGCGTCCACCGTCCTCGCCCGCACGTATGCGCCCATGGCGATGGAGTCGGCCACCGCCGCGCAGCCCGTCGTGCCGGATCTCATCGGTCCGCTGCCCCGGCGCTCGGCGTTCCGCCCGTCGGTGTCGGTGCCGATCCTGCTCGTGCTGCTCGTCGCCGCCGCGTACACCGTCACGTCGCTCGTGTGGCCGCTCAACGCCGTCCCCCCGGTGATCGAGGCGGGACAGGTCACGACCACCCCCGCCCCGCCCGCGTCCCCCGCCTGGCCGGCGACCGGAAGCGCCGCGGTGGGTGTCGAGGGGATCGGCGCGACCGCCGCCTCGACCGACAAGACGGCGCAGATCGCGAGCATCACGAAGGTCGTGACGGCACTGCTCGTCCTCGACGAGATGCCGCTCGCGGTCGGCGAACAGGGCCCGAAGTACTTCTTCTCCTCCTCCGACTACGCGCGGTACGTGGCCAACGGCGAATCCGCGCTCAAGGTCCCCGTGGGCGGCTCCCTCACGCAGTACCAGCTCCTCGAGGGGATGCTCATCGGCTCGGCGAACAACTACGCCGACCGCCTCGCCAGCGAGCTGTGGCCGACCGACGCGGTCTACGCCGCGGCGGCCAACCAATGGCTCTCCGACAACGGCCTCGAGGGCATCACCGTCGTCAACCCGAGTGGATTCTCCAAGGGCAACAAGGCGACCCCCGCGGCGCTGCTCGCCCTCGCCGACAAGGCCCTGCAGAACCCCGTCATCGCCGAGATCGTGGCGAAGAAATCGGTCAAGCTCCCGGGCGCAGGCACCGTCAAGAACACCAACGCCCTCCTGGCCGACCCGGGCGTCGTCGGCATCAAGACCGGGACGCTGAGCACGTACAGCAGCCTCACCGCGAAGGACATCACGATCGGCGACACCACCGTGCGGACATACGCGTCGGTGCTGGGGCAGAAGAACAACGCGGCCCGCGTCGCCGCCGCGCGCGCCCTCTACGCGCAGCTCGAGACGGAGCTCCAGCCGACCACGGCCGTTCCGGCGGGCACGCACGCGGGCGGAGTGACGACCGCGTGGGGCGAGAAGGTCGACGTCGTGACGGCCTCGGACGCACAGGTCGTGCTGTGGAACGGCGCCTCGGCGGCCGCGACGGTGAACGTGGATCTCGGCGACAAGTCCGAGAAGGGCGACATCGTCGGCTCGCTCGTGGTGACGGGTCCGCTCAACTCGCAGACCGTGGAGCTCGCGCTCGCCGAGGACGTCGAGGGCCCGAGCCCCTGGTGGCGTCTGACCCACCCGCTCGAGCTGTTCGGCATCGGCCGCTAGGACGGCCCGGGCGCCGAAGCCCTCACACGAAGCGCACGGTCTGCTGCAGGCGCGTGCGGATGTCGAAGAGCTCGTTGCCGCCGATGTCGTGCGCTCCGGGCACGCCCGTGCGCAGCAGGGTGCCCAGCGCGCTGCGGCGCACCACGACGACCGGGGTGCCGCGGACCTTGCCGAGCGGGGTGACGGCCTGGGCGAGGTCGTCGTCGGGCAGCACGACGATCGCGCCGCCGAAGCGCACCCGGGCGGCGCGGCCGAGCGCGCGCGTGCGGGCGAGGAGGGCGGTGACGGGCGCGAGACGCCCGACCCCGGCGCCGGTCAGCTCGCCGCGACGGAAGCCCACCGGCCCGCCGAAGTCCTCCGACATGAGCCCGTACAGTCCGGACGGGCTGAGCACGACGTGGTCGAGCTTGTCCTCGGGGTCGCCGTCGACGGCGACGTCGTGCCACACCGTGAAGCCCATGCCGAGATCCGAGACCGTGCGCGCCGTCGCCTCCTCCGCGAGCGCGTCCGCCAGCATGCGGCGCAGCTCGCGCGGCGCGCGGCGCACGAGGGCCGGATCGTACGGGTCCGGGACCTCGACGCCCCGCCCCGCCCATTCCCGGATGAGGACGAGGTAGCGCTCGCGCCGCCATCCCCCCGGCTGACCGTACGAGCGCGCGCGGGGCCGCGTGTCGGTCGTGGCGCGGGCCGGGCGCCACCCGGCGAAGTCCTCGGACGTCGGCACCGACGGTCCGCTCGCGAACCCGTGGCCGCGGTCGTAGGCGGCGCGGGCCTCGACGGTGCCGACGAGTTCCCACGCCCGCTGCACGAGGATGAACACGGCGGCATCCCCGCCGGTGTCGGGGTGCGTCTCGCGCAGCCGCAGCCGGTAGGCGCGCCGCAGCTCCTCGTGGTCGACGGTCGCCTCCACGCCGAGGATCTCGTACGCAGACGACGACAACGGGCTGTCGAACACGCCGGGCTCCCCTCGATCCGCGGCTGTCAGGATAACCCCGTCAGCGACGCTCGTGGCGACGCGCGTATGCCGCGGCGCTGCGGCTGGACAGCGCGAGCAGCACGAGGATGTCGAACGCGAGCGACAGGATGCTCGTGCGCAGCCAGATCTCCTGCCCGTCCGCCCACCACCCCACGAACGTGGTCGTGATGAACAGCGCGGAGAAGGTCATGATGACCACCCGCGCCCAGTTGCGCCCGAAGAACACGAGGATGGCGAGCACCAGCTCGATGACGAGGACGATCGCCGACACCACGAGGAACGTGACCCTGCCCGCCGCGACGACGTCCGCCGTCATCGCGACGTCGGACAGCAGCGAGTCCCGGCCGGTCGTCAGCTGATCCCAGCGCAGCAGCACCTCGGTGGTCCACAGGGCGTCGACCACGATCCCGACCAGGACGATCACGACCCCCGCGACGATCGAGATCGGTCGCTTCATGTCCGGGTTGTACGGGACGGGGGAGGCGAGCCGCTCGAACGGCTCGAACGCGACACGCTTGTGGGGCTCGGTCATGCCGTCACCGCCCTCACGTCGATGATGGGCAGATCGCCGTCGGTGACGATGGAGTCGCCGCCGCCGTTGCGCGAGTGGTACCCGGTGGAGAAGTCGCGCAGCACGTCGACGACGATGCGCGGGTCGGCGGCGGTGAGCGTCGAGACGATGTGGTCGCGCTCGACATCCGTGTCCGCGTCGATCTTGTGCGTGATCTGCAGCGTGAACAGCGACAGCCCCACGGAGGTGTCGAATGTGCCTGCTGCGAGCCAGTCGACGCGACGGCCGCCCGGGAGCAGCCATCCGTCCGGGCACTTCCAGAACCGGACATGGTGGCGCTGGGCCGGATTGCCGTCGACCTCCTGCTGGTACGCGAAGTCCTGCTGGCGACCGAAGAGGAAGAGCGGGCTCACCGGTGCCTCGTGGTAGCTGCGGCGCCGCAGCGTCGACATGACGATCCGCCACGAGGAGCGCAGGGTCACGGGATCGGCCCGCGTCCACCCCGCTCGGCGCAGCGCCGCCTCGATCTGGTCGCCCGTGCCCATCAGCGCGAGGTTCACGGGATCGCCGAGCAGTCCGTCGCTCGTGCGGGTGCGGCCGATGAAGTAGTCCGGGACGTAGATGGTCGTGAGGATGCGATGCAGACGCGGCAGCACGAGATACGCCAGGAGGGCCCAGAACACGATGCCGCCGATGATCCCGAACCAGCCCAGCGAGAACGTCGCGGTGAGGCTCAGGTACGCCAGCCAGATCGCCGCGAGCCCTGCGAAGACGAAGAAGAACCCGTCGAGGGCGACGCCCAGCGACCACCGGCGCCGACGCGCCTTCACCGATCCCCCGCCCATCGCTAGCCCCAGAGCGGCACGGCGGGGACGTACGACAGGGCGGATGCCGCGGCATCCGGCGGCAGCTCGGCGAGCGAGGCGGGCCGCCACCGGGGGTTGCGGTCCTTGTCGACCAGCTGCGCGCGGATCCCCTCGACGAGATCGGGCTGCGTCGTGGCGAACCACAGCGCGACGGCGTACTCCTGGGCGAGGGCGGCACGCAGGTCGGGCAGCTCCCGGGCGGCGCGGACCGACGCGAGGGTGACCGCGAGGCTCGTCGGCGAGAGTCGCTCGAGCGTGTCCACCGTCTCGGCGGCCTCCGGCTCCGACCGGGCCCGCAGGCGCTCGATGATCTCGCCGACGGTGTCGGCGGAGAACGCATCGTCGATCCACCCGCGGGAGGCCGCGAGTCGCGAGGGCTCCGGGGTTTCGTCGAACAGCAGGACGAGCTCGGCCGGTCCCGCGGGATCGGCGCGGGTCTCGAGCGCGTCGTGGAATCCGGCCAGGTGCGCGGTGGGCACGAGGTGGTCGGCGAAGCCCGCGTAGATCGCGTCGGCCGCGTCCATCGATGCGCTGGTGAGCCCGAGGTACTCGCCGACGCGTCCCGGCGCGCGGGCGAGGAGCCACGTCCCGCCCACGTCGGGCGTGAACCCGATGCGCGTCTCCGGCATGGCGAGCCGCGAGCGCTCCGTCACGACGCGGAACCCGGCGTGCCCGGCGAGGCCGATCCCGCCGCCCATCGTGATCCCGTCGGCGATCGCCACGAAGGGCTTGGGGTACTCGGCGATGAGGGCGTTCAGTGCGTACTCCTCGCGGAAGAACGCACCGGTCTGCTCCGCCTCGCCGGCGACGATCTGATCGTAGAGTCCGCGCACGTCCCCGCCGGCGCAGAGCCCGCGCTCCCCCGCGCCGTCGAGCAGGACGACCTGCACGTCCGGATCGTCGCGCCAGGCCTCGAGCGCCGCGGTGAGAGCGCGGATCATGCCGATGTCGAGGGCGTTGAGCGCCTCGGGGCGGTGGAGGGTGAGGTGCCCCACGCCGGCACGTGACCGGGCGATCACCCGCGCTGCATCGACCGGATCCGCCATGAGGCCACGTTACCGCCGCCGCCCGCCACGCCGCGGAGCGCCCGCTAGGACGCCGCCGCGTTTTCCGCAAAGATGGGATGACTGCTCACGAGGACGAGAGGTTTCGGCATGCCCGACGGACAGGTGCTGGAATTCTCCGGCGTCACGAAGCGATTCGGCGCCGTGACCGCCGTCTCGGGCTTCTCGGCCCGGGTCGAGCCCGGAGTCGTCACCGGGTTCCTGGGCCCCAACGGCGCCGGCAAGACGACCACCCTGCGCATCCTGCTCGGCCTCGTGCGGGCGAGCGAGGGCACCGCGACGATCGGCGGACAGCCGTATGCGAAGCTGCGCCACCCGCTCCAGACGGTCGGCGCCGTGCTGGAGGCCTCGAGCTTCCACCCGGGCCGCACGGCCGCCAACCACCTCAAGGTCTACGCGCAGGCCGCCGGCCTGCCCACCGGCCGGGTCGAGGACGCCCTCGCCACGGTCGGCCTCGCCGAGGTCGCGGGTCGCAAGGTGGGCGGCTTCTCGCTCGGCATGCGCCAGCGCCTCGGCCTCGCCTACGCGCTCCTCGGCGATCCCGGCGTCCTCGTGCTCGACGAGCCCGCGAACGGCCTGGACCCCGAGGGCATCAAGTGGATGCGCGGGCTGCTGCGGGAGCTCGCCCGCCAGGGACGCACGGTGCTCGTGTCGTCGCACCTGCTGGCGGAGGTGCAGCAGACCGCCGATGCGCTGCTGATCATCTCGCAGGGCCGCCTCGTCTTCCAGGGGCGCATCGACGAGCTGACGGACCCGTCCGAGTACGTCACCGTCGTCGACTCGCCCGACCGCGCCGCCCTCACGGCCGCGCTGCGCGAGGCGGGCCTCGACTACGAGGTGCTGCGCTCGGGTCTGACGGTGCGCAGCGGCGACACGCTCGACGTCGGCCGTGTCGCGGCGGCGGCGGGAATCGCGCTCTCGACGCTGCAGCGCCGCGGACCCGGTCTCGAGGAGGTGTTCCTGGACCTCGTCAACGGCGCCCGGGTGCACGCGAGCGCCGGTGCTCCGATCGCGGGGGTGCCGATCGCCGCACCGGTCGAGGCCGAGGCCGAGGCTCCCGCGGAGGCCGCGGCGGCGCCCGCCGCGGAGCCTGCTCCGACGGACGAGCCCGCTCCGGCGGAGGAGCCCGCTCCGGCGGAGGAGCCTGCTGCGGTGGACGAGCCCGTCGGGGAGGAGAGCGTCGCCGAGACGGATGCCGCGATCGTCGTCGAGGCGGCGGACACCCCCGCGACGGAGGATGCCGACGCCCGCGCGACCGAGGACGCCCTCGATGAGGCGCTCGGGGCGCCCGCAGCGACGACGCCCGATGAGGCGCTCGGGGCGCCCGCAGCGACGACGCCCGATGAGGCGGTCGGTGAGGCGCCCGCCGACGAGGCGGCCCGCGAGACGCCCGCCGGCGGGGCCCCCGCCGACGGGGCCCCCGCCGACGACGCCCTCCCGCACGCCTCGTTCGCCGTGGCGACCACGGGCATCATCGAGGTGATCCCGGACGGCATGGCGCCCGACGACCCGGCGCCCGACGACGCCCCCGCAGGCGCCGAGTCCGAGCCCGAGGCCACCGGCCATGTGTGGGCCATGCCCGCCGCCGCGTCCGCCGACGCGGAGACGACGCCCGCGGTCGACGAGACCATCGACGCCGAACTCGTCGAGGACACTGCCGACGAGGCTCCTGTCGAAGAGACCGCGGACGACGTCTGGCCGCCCGCCGAGCCGCGCACGGAGGCCGACGAGGAGGCCGACCGGTTCTTCTCGGCCTTCGACGCCGGCAGCGACGACGAGCCCGCGACCGCCGCCCCTCGCGCCGAGGGAGCCGACCCCGCACCCGATGAGGGAGCCGGCGACGATCCGCCCGCGGCATCCGACACCGGGGACGCCCCTGCCGAGAACGAAGGAGGTGAGCAGCGATGAGTCTCGTCGCAGCGAGCCGCTCCGAGGTCACGAAGCAGTTCACGACGTCGGCCTGGTGGATCCTGGCCATCGTGCTCGTCGTCTACGTCGGAAGCACGGCCGCGGGCCTCGCGGCGCTCTTCTCGGCTCTCGCCACCGGCGCGATCGCCGGAGAGGCGGGCTCCCCGCAGTTCGACGGCACCGCGATCCCGCCGATCGTCTACAGCCTGGCGGCGTCGATCGGGTACGTCTTCCCGCTGCTGGTGGGCACCCTCATGGTCACGACGGAGTTCCGGCACAAGACGCTGACCCCGACGTTCCTCGCCACGCCCCGCCGCGGTGTCGCGCTCGGCGCGAAGATCCTCGTCGGCATCCTCATGGGCGTCGTGTTCGCGGTCATCGCCCTCGTTTCGTCCCTCGGGCCGGGCGCCGCGTTCATCGCAGGGTTCGGACTCGACACGGCCTTCGCCTCCTCCGACACGTGGGCACTCATCGGCCGCACGGTCCTCGCCCTCGTGCTGTGGACGCTCGTGGGCGTCGGCATCGGCACCCTCGTGCGCAACCAGGTGGTCGCGATCGTGATCGTCCTCGCCTTCACGCAGTTCATCGAGCCGATCGCGCGTGCCGCGGCCGGCCTCGTCGACGGACTGGGCGATGTCGTCAACTACCTGCCGGGCGCTGCGAGCGACGCCCTCGTGGGCGCGAGCATCTTCACCGGCCTCGCAGGCCAGACGGCCGCGACCGGCTCCGCACCGCTGGAGTGGTGGGGCGGCGGCATCGTGCTCGCCGTGTACGCGCTCGTGTTCCTGTTCCTGGGGTCCCTCGTCAGCTGGCGTCGCGACGTCAGCTGACGACCCGCCGAACGGCCCGGCCCCGGCGGCTCAGCCCGCGACGGGGGCCGGCTGGGGCACCCGACGCGGACGCGGCTTCTTGACCGGCGTGGGCGCATCGGTGGCCAGCTCGGCGACATCCGCCGGGCGCGTGACCTCGTCGAGCCGCAGCGCCTTGACGAGCGCGACCCCGTGGCTCGTCGTGAGCACGACGCGCTGGAACTCGGGATGACCCTCCAGATCGATCACCACGGAGGGTCGGCGACGGCGGATGATGGCGAAGTCGTTGCCGCCCGCCGACTTCCACGTGCCCATCGCGACGAGTCCGGGCAGGTAGGTTCCGGGGCTCGCGACGCCGCGCAGCCACGTCCACGCGTCGTCCGTGAGCTGCACCTTCGCGATCGCGGTGCGCTCGATGAGCACGTTCTCCCGCCGGAACGCCATGGCCCGCTCGGCGACGGACAGCGCGACCTCGAGCCGCGTCGAGTCCAGAAGCAGCGTCACCATGCATCCAGTGTGCCAGCGCCGCGCCGCGCGCACCCGGACGAATGCTCACAGTGCCGCAACGATCGCCTCTTCGTCATGATGCGACCGCGGCGCACGGTCGGTGGGAGACTGGACGGGTGACCCTGCTCGATCCTCCGGCCGGGGCGACGACCCGAACGTCCCCGACGCGCTCGACCGCAGACGCCCTCGCGCGCGCGGCCGCGGGCGAGCGCCCGGACGTCGCGGATGCGCGGGCGCTGCTCGCGGCGACGGGCGACGACTTCGAGCGCCTCCTCGCGCTGGCCGGCGCGATGCGCGACGAGGGCCTGGCGGCCGCGGGGCGCCCCGGGGTCATCACGTACTCCCGCAAGGTGTTCATCCCGCTCACGACGCTGTGCCGCGACCGCTGCCACTACTGCATCTTCGTGGACACGCCCGGGCAGCTGCGCCTCAAGGGCAAGCCCGCCTACATGTCGGCCGAGCAGGTCCTCGCCGTGGCCCTGCAGGGCAAGGCGCTCGGCTGCAAGGAGGCGCTGCTCACGCTCGGCGACCGCCCCGAGGAGCGCTGGCCGGAGGCGCGCGCGTGGCTCGACGAGCACGGGTACGCGTCGACGCTCGACTACGTCGCCGACATGGCACGGCTCATCACCCGCGAGACCGGGCTGCTCGCCCACCTCAACCCGGGCGTCATGACCCACGACGAGCTCGTCGCGCTGCGACCGGTGGCGCCCTCGATGGGCATGATGCTCGAGACGACCTCTCGCCGCCTGTTCGAGGAGCCCGGGCAGGTGCACTTCGGCTCGCCGGACAAGGACCCCGAGGTGCGACTCGGCGTCATCGAGGACGCCGGCCGGGTGCGGGTGCCGTTCACCACCGGCATCCTCGTCGGGATCGGCGAGACCCTGCAGGACCGCGCCGAGTCGCTCATCGCCCTGCGCGAGGCGCACGACCGACACGGCCACGTGCAGGAGGTCATCGTGCAGAACTTCCGCGCGAAGCCGCAGACCGCGATGCGGGATGCGCCGGACGCGGACCTGCTCGAGTACGTCGCCGCGGTGGCGACGGCGCGTCTCGTGCTCGGCCCGCGCATGCGCGTCCAGGTGCCCCCGAACCTGTCCGACCCGACCGAGTTCGCGCTCCTGGTCCGTGCGGGCATCGACGACTGGGGCGGGGTGTCGCCGCTCACGGCCGACCACGTCAACCCCGAGCGCCCCTGGCCGCACCTCGCCGACCTGGCGGCGCGCACCGCCGAGCTCGGCTTCGACCTGCAGGAGCGCCTCACCGCGCACCCGGAGTACATCGCGGAGCCGGATGTCTGGCTCGACCCCGCGATGCAGGGGCCCGTCGCGGCACTCGCCGACCCCGGGACGGGGCTGGCCGCCGTGCGCAACTCCTCCGATTCGGCCTCCGGCGCCGCGGAGCGGCCCGCTGCGGCCGCGTCGACGCCGAAGTGGAGGAGTTCCGCACAGCCCGCCGACGTGCGCACGCTCGCGGACGCCGCGGCGACCGATCCGCTCGCGCTCGACGACGCCGAGTGGGAGACCCTCCTGCGCGCCCAGGGCGACGACCTCGACGCCCTCACCGCGACCGCCGACGACGTGCGCCGCTACACCGTCGGCGAGACGGTGAGCCTCGTCGTCAACCGCAACCTCACCTCCTCGTGGCTCGGCGAGCGGTTCACGCTCGACGACGTCCCGGCGATCGCCGCCGACGCGCAGGATCTCGGCGCCACCGAGGTCTGCGTGCAGGGGATCCTCCCCGCGACGATCGATCCGCGCGCCTATCTCGACATCGCGCGCGCGGTGAAGTCCGCGACGCCGCGCATGCACCTGCACGCCTACCGCCCTCAGGACGTGTGGGACCTCGCCGAGCGCGGCGGCCTCGGCCTCGACGGCGCCCTCGCCGCGATGCGCGACGCCGGCGTCGACACCGTTCCCGGCACGGGGGTCAAGGTGCTCAGCGAGCGCGTGCGCGCCCTCGTCGCCCCCGGCGACCTCGAGATCGACCGCTGGGTGGAGGGCATCACGGCGGCGCACCGGGCGGGCTTCCGCTCGACGTCCGTGCTCTTCTACGGACACGTCGAGACGGCCGCCGAGCGCATCGCGCACCTGCGCGCGCTGCGCGGCATCCAGGACGCCACGCGCGGCTTCACCGAGTTCGTGCCGATCCCGCTGCCCGGTCACGGCGTGCCGCTCGTCGACGGCCGCGCCGCGCTCGACGAGCACCGCGCCATGGTGGCGGTGTCGCGACTGCTGCTCAGCGGCAGCATCCCGCACATCCAGATCCCGTGGACCCGCGTGGGCAAGGATGCCGCGGCGGCGCTGCTGCGCGCCGGCGGCGACGATCTGGGCGGCACGCTGCTGGACGGACGCGTCGCGCCGGACGCCGGCATCGAGCAGGGTCTCGAGCTGCCGGTCGCGGACGCGGAGCGCATCGCGCGGTCGATGTTCCGGCCGTTCCGCCTGCGCACCACCGACTACGGCCAGGTCGGCGCCTCCGGAGCCGCGGGATGACGGCGGTCGTCCTGGTCCCTGGCCTGTCTGGCCGTCCCGAGCGGGACTTCTGGTTCCTCGCGCCGATGCTCGCGCGCACGCATCAGGTCGAGACCGTCTCGTTCGCCGACCCCGCCGAGCCGTCCGATCCGGACGCGCTCCTGGCCCGCATCGGCGACGCGGTCGCCCGCTCGGGCGAGACCCCGATCCTCGTGGGGTACGGGCTGGGCGCCCCCGCGGCCGTCTCGTATGCCGCCCTGCACCCTCTGGATGTGACGGGGCTCGTGCTCGTCGCCGGATGGCTCACCCCGTCGCTCGCGCTCGAGCACTACGCCAAGGTGTGGCGGCGCCTCGCGTCGAAGGCGCCGTTCGCGCTCCCCGAGGTCATCGCGGGCTACCTGTACTCGGCCGACGGGTTCGCGACCGTGCGCGAGCCCGAGACGGGCGCGCACACGGACGCCCTGCTCGAATGGGCGCTGCATCTCGACGTGTCGGAGCACGCCGCGCTCGTGCAGTGCCCCACCCTGGTCATCGGCTGCGCCAACGACCAGGTGGTCTCGACGCATCAGTCCAAGCTCCTGTTCGGCGCGATCCCGGACGCGCGCTACACCGAGCTGCGCAGCGGGCACGCCGTCGTCGACGAGCGTCCCGCCGAGCTGCTCCACCTCATCACCGGGTTCACCGCCGACCCCGCCCGGTATGCGCCGGGCACGATCGTGGAAGAGGCCCGCCCGTGAGCGGCGCGACCGGCCCCGGCGCCGTGGAGCACGTCGACGTCGCGATCGTCGGCGCCGGCTTCGCGGGCATCGGCACCGCGATCCGGCTCGCACGCGAGGGCGGCCGCAGCTTCGCGCTGCTGGAGCGCGGCGAGCGCGTGGGCGGCACGTGGCGCGACAACACGTATCCGGGCGCGGCATGCGACATCCCCTCGCACCTGTACAGCTTCTCGTTCCTCCCGCACGCGCGGTGGTCGCGCACCTTCGCGACGGGCGACGAGATCCAGGCGTACCTCGAGGACGCCGTCGAGAACGAGGGACTCGCCCCGCACACGCGCCTGCGCACCGACGTGACGGATGCCTCGTGGGACGAGACCGCCGGATGCTGGCGGCTCATCCTCGCCACGGCGCGCGGCGTCGCGCACCTCAGCGCGGACGCGCTCGTGCTCGCGTGCGGTCGCCTCTCCGAGCCGGCGCTGCCCGACGTGGCGGGCATCGACACGTTCCCCGGCGCGCACTTCCACTCGGCGCGCTGGGACCACTCCGTGCCGCTCGAGGGCGCGCGCGTCGCGATCGTCGGCACCGGCGCCTCGGCGGTCCAGCTGCTGCCGCATGTGGCCGAGCGCGCGGGCGCGGTGACCCTCTTCCAGCGCAGCGCGGCCTGGGTGCTCCCCCGCGACGAGCGTCCCTACACGGCGGCCGAGCAGGCGCTGTTCGCGAAGGACCCGGGCGAGATCGCGCGCCTGCGCTCCGACCTGTTCTGGCGCGGCGAAGAGCTCTTCGCGGCACGCTCCGGCGACGCGTCGGCGCGGGCCGCGCTGCAGCGCCGCGCGCTCGCGCACCTCGAGTCGCAGGTCGCCGATTCGCAACTGCGCGACATCCTCACCCCCGACTACGAGATCGGCTGCAAGCGCGCCGTGTTCTCCAGCACCTACTTCCCCGCCCTCACCCGCCCCCACGTGACCGTCGAGCCGACGGCGCTCGCGCGCATCGACGGCCGCACCCTCACCGCCGCGAGCGGACGCACCGTCGAGGCGGATGTCGTCGTGTTCGCGACCGGGTTCGCCTCGACCCGCCAGCCGTACGCCGACCGCGTGCACGGCGTCGGCGGCGAGTCGCTCGCCGCGCACTGGGCCACCGGCATGACGTCGTTCGCGTCGACGCTCGTGCACGGCTTCCCCAACCTCTTCGTCGTGAACGGGCCCAACGGCGGGCTCGGCCACAACTCCGCGGTCTACATGATCGAGGCGCAGATCGACTTCATCCTGGACCTCCTCGACGCCGGCGGCGTCGCCCACGTCCCGGCCGAGGCCGAGGCCGCCTACACCGCCGAGCTCGACGCCGCGAGCGCCGAGACGGTCTGGCTGCAGGGCGGCTGCCGCAGCTGGTACATCGACGACCGCAGCGCGCGCCTCACCCTGCTGTGGCCGGGCTTCGCGCACGAGTTCCGCGCGCGGCTGCAGCGCGCCCTCCATGAGCTTCCCCTGCCCCTGCCCCAGAGAGATCGGACCCCGATATGACGATTCCCCTTCGCTTCGGCTACAAGGCCTCGGCCGAGCAGTTCGGCCCCGCGGAGCTCCTCGACTACGCCGTCCTCGCCGAAGAGGTCGGCTTCGACTCCGTCTTCATCTCCGACCATCTGCAGCCGTGGCTGCATGAGGGCGGCCACGCGCCGGCATCCATCCCGTGGCTGGGCGCGCTCGGCGCCCGCACGTCTCGGGTGCTCATGGGCACGTCCGTGCTGACTCCCACGTTCCGCTACAACCCGACCGTCGTGGCGCAGGACTTCGCGACCCTCGGCGTCATGTACCCGGGTCGCGTCATCCTCGGCGTCGGCACCGGCGAGGCGCTCAACGAGGCGAACCTCGGCATCGCCTGGCCCGACCCGCCGGAGCGCTTCCAGCGCCTCAAGGAGGCGATCGGCCTCATCCGCCGCCTGTGGTCGGAGGACCGCGTCACGTTCGACGGCACCTACTACCACGCGCACAACATCACGATCTACGACAAGCTGCCCCAGCCCGTGCCGATCTACATCGGCGCCGCCGGACCCGCCGCCACACGTCTGGCCGGTCGCATCGCCGACGGCTTCATCACGACGAGCGGCAAGAAGCGCGAGCTCTACACCGAGACGCTCCTGCCCGCCCTGCACGAGGGCCTCGGGAAGGCCGGCCGCAGCGCCGACGACATCGACACCCTCATCGAGGTGAAGGTGTCGCTCGACGAGACCCTCGAGGCCGCGCAGGAGAAGACGCGCTTCTGGGCTCCGTTGGCGCTCACCCCCGAGGAGAAGATGGGCGTCGACGACCCGATCGAGATGCAGCGTCTCGGCGAGGAGCTGCCGATCGAGCGGGCCGCGTCGCGCTTCATCATCTCAGACGACCCCGACGAGCACGTCGAGCGCATCGCCTGGTACGTCGAGCAGGGCTTCCGCCACCTCGTGTTCCACGACCCCGGCCACGACCAGGAGGCCTTCCTGCGCCGCTACGGCCAGGACATCCTCCCGCGCCTGCGCGCGCGCTTCGGGGCGTGACCGCGCACGGACGCGGATGGGGCGTCGTCGTGCCGGTCAAGCACGCGACACGCGGGAAGTCGCGGCTGAGCGCGGACGGCCTCGACCGCTCCGCGCTCGCCCGCGCCATCGCCCTGGACACGATCGCCGCCGCGGCGGCCTGCCCCCTCGTGGAGCGGGTCGTCGTGGTGACCGACGACGGCGGGCTGGTGCTGTCGGCCGCCGACATCCCCGGTCTGCGCTTCGTCGCCGAGACGCCGGGCGAGGGCGAGGTGCCCACGCCGGCGGAGACGGCGGCGGCGGACGGCCTCAACCGCGCCCTCGCACGCGGGGCCGCGACGCTGGAGGGGATGCCGCGGGCCGGCCTCCTCGGCGATCTCCCCGCGCTGCGCCCGGACGACCTCGCCGACGCCCTGCGCCGCGCGGACGCGCACGAGCGCGCCGTCGTCGCCGACGCCGAGGGCACCGGGTCGACGCTCGTCACGGCGCGCGCCGGCGTCCCGTGGGAGACGGCGTTCGGGGACGGGTCGCTCGCGCGCCACGTCGAGCAGGGGTGCGTGCTCCTCGACATCCCGGATGCCTCGACCCTGCGCCGCGACGTCGACACCGCCGAGCAGCTCGGCGCGGCCGACGCGCTCGGCCTCGGGCCGCGCACGGCGGCCGTGCTCGCCGGGCGGACCGGCTAGGCCGAGCGGGTCCCCGCGGCGCGCAGCCGGATCAGCGCGGCCAGATCAGGTAGACGCCCCCGACGATCGTGAAGCCGATCACGAGGCGCTCGAAGAGCACCTGGTCGAGCCGGTCCGCGAGCCACCTCCCCCACAGCGCTCCGCCCACGACGGCGGGCACGAGGACGAGGTCGATGAGCAGGCCCGGCACCGTGATGAGGCCGAGCCCTGCGGAGAACGGGACCTTCACGAGGTTGACGATCGCGTAGAACCACGCCGCGGTGCCGAGGAACTCCTTCACCGGGAACCGCGCGGCGAGGAAGTACATCGACATCACCGGACCCGCGGCGTTGGCGACCATCGTGGTGAATCCGCCCAGCCCGCCGTAGACCGCGGACGCCACCCGGTGCGGGCCGCCCTGCTCGGCGGTGCGGCGCAGCCATCGACGCGCGAGCGTGAACCCGATGACGGCGAGCAGGATGACGCCGATCACGATCCGCACCGTGTCGTCGTCGGCGAGGAAGAGGAACCCGGCCCCGGCGAGCAGGCCCACCAGGACGGCGGGCGTGAGCCGCAGCAGCGCCTTCCAGTTGGCATGTGCGTGGTACGCGAGCACGGCGAAGACGTCCGCGACGATGAGCAGCAGCAGGATCGTCCCGGTGGACTGCTTGGGCGGCAGCACCGCGGCGAAGATCGCCACCGCCACGGTGCTCGACCCGGGGATCGCCGTCTTCGAGATGCCGATCGTCACGGCGGCGACCGCGAGCAGGGCCCACGCGAGGACGGAGAGGTCGGGCATGTCAGTCTGCGGCGGCGGCCAGCGCGGCGTCCGCGATGGCGGCGGAGGCGGCGACATCCGTCATCCACAGGGGGGCGACGACGGGCCGGATGCCGGCGGACGCGACGGCCGGAGCGAGGTCGGCGTCCTCCTCCGCGAGCAGCCAGGCGTCGAGGACTCCTCGCGCGGCGCGTGCGCCGTAGTGCCGGGCGACGGCGTCGGCGGCGGTGTCGACGCCGATCGCGGTGAGGCAGACATCCGCCATGCCGCGCACGACCCGGCCGCCGATGATCGGCGAGACGCCGACGACGCGGGCGGGCGTGGTGCGCAGGGCGTCGCGGATGCCGGGGACGGCGAGGACGGGGCCGATCGAGACGACGGGGTTCGACGGTGCGAGCAGCACGACGTCGGCACGGGCGATCGCCTCGAGGACGCCCGGCGCGGGCGACGCGGCGGCGATGCCGGGGTTCTCGAAGGCGGCAGGGGCGAGGGTCGCGCGGTGCCGGGTCCACCACTCCTGGAAGTGCAGGCGGCGTCCGTCCTCCAGCAGGACGTGCGTGTCGACCTCGGCGTCGGTCATCGGGAGCAGGCGGGCTCCGAGCGGCCACCGCTCGGACAGCCGCGCGACGACCTCGGTGGGCGTCAGGCCGTCGCGCAGCCACCCGGTGCGGGCCAGGTGCGTGCCGAGGTCGAGGTCGCCGAGCGTGAACCACGGCCAGCCGGCGCCCCATTCCTGCAACTCGGCGTTGACGCGCTCGGTGTCGCCGGCGCGGCCCCATCCGCGCTGGGTGTCGTTCTGCCCCGCGAGCGCGTAGAGGATCGAGTCGATGTCGGGCTGCAGTCGCACGCCGCTCAGCCACAGGTCGTCGCCGGTGTTGACGACGACGGTCGCGGGCGCGTCGCCGCGGCGGCTCAGGGCCTCGCGGACGCCGAGGGTGAACTTCGCCCCGCCGACACCTCCGGCGAGCACGACGACGGCGGTCACGCGGCCGCCCCGCGCGATGGGGCCGAGTGGACGGCATCCCGCCGAGTGCACCGCTTCGCCGCGCGGCGATGTCGTGCACTCGGCGCGAAGTCGTGTGCTCGGCGCGCACCGCCGCTCATGACGCGGGGTCCTTCGCGGCCGCGGCGGCCTTCGCGGCGGCCGGGAGCGCCGAGACGACGGTCGCGAGCGCGGCCGGATCGTGCGCGGCGGTGAGGAACCAGGCCTCGAAGACGCTCGGCGGCAGCGACACCCCGGCGTCGAGCATCGCGTGGAAGAACGCGGGGTAGCGCCACGACTCCTGCGTCAGCGCCTCGGCGTACGACACGGGCGGCGCCGGCAGGAACGCGACGCCGAAGAGCGAGCCGGCGCGGGGGATGCTGTGCACGACGCCCTCGGCGGTGAGCGCCGCGGTGAGGGCGGACGCGATGACGGATGCCGCGGCGTCGACCCGCGCGTAGACCTCGGGCGTCGCGAGGCGCAGCGTCGCCAGGCCCGCCGCGACGGAGAGCGGGTTCCCGCTCAGCGTGCCCGCCTGGTACACCGGCCCCACCGGGGCGAGGCGGTCCATGACGTCGGCGCGTCCGCCGAGCGCCGCGAGCGGCATCCCCCCGCCGACGACCTTGCCGAACGTGAGGATGTCGGGCAGGTACTCCTCGCCCGCCTCCTGCTGCAGTCCCCAGAAGCCCGCGGGGTGCACGCGGAAGCCGGTGAGCACCTCGTCGAGGATGAGGAGGGCGCCGTGGGCGTGCGCGATGTCGGCGAGGGCGGCGTTGAAGCCGGGCAGCGGCGCGACCACGCCCATGTTCGCGGCAGCGGCCTCGACGATCACCGCGGCGATGCGCTCGCCGTGGACGGCGAAGACCCCTTCGACGGCGGCGAGGTCGTTGTAGGGGATCACGAGGGTCTGCGCGGCGATGGGCGCGGGAACGCCCGCGGATCCCGGCAGCGCGAGAGTCGCGACGCCCGATCCGGCGGCGGCGAGGAGGCCGTCCGAGTGTCCGTGGTAGTGGCCGGCGAACTTCACCAGCAGGTCGCGGCCGGTGTATCCGCGGGCGAGTCGGATCGCCGTCATGGTCGCCTCGGTGCCGGTGGAGACCAGGCGCACCCGCTCGACCGGGCTGCGTCTCGTCTGGGCGCCGGCTCGGCCGGCGACCGAGACGCGTGCGGCGATGAGCTCGGCCAGCTCGACCTCGCCCTCGGTGGGGGCGCCGAACGACAGTCCCCGCGCGGCGGCCTCCTGCACGGCGGCGACGACCTCGGGGTGCGCGTGACCGAGGAGGGCCGGGCCCCACGACGCGACGAGGTCGACGTACTCGGTGCCCGCGGCATCCGTCACGAACGGTCCGCGCGCGGATGCCAGGAAGCGGGGCGCGCCGCCGACCGAGCCGTAGGCGCGCACGGGCGAGTTCACACCGCCCGGGATGACGTCGCGGGCGTGCGCGAACAGCTCGTCGTTGCGGTCGGCGCTCACAACTCCTCCCGCAGCCACTGCGCGGCCTCGACGGCCCAGTAGGTGAGGATCGCGTCGGCGCCGGCGCGACGGATGCCGAGGAGGGCCTCGGTGATGGCTCCGCGGCGGTCGATCCAGCCGTTGGCGGCGGCCGCCTCGATCATGGCGAACTCGCCGGACACCTGGTACGCCCACACCGGGACGTCCACTGCGGCGCGCACCGACGAGAGCACGTCGAGATACGGCAGGGCGGGCTTGACCATGACGACGTCGGCGCCCTCCTCGACGTCGAGGAGCGCTTCGCGCACGCCCTCGCGCCCGTTTCCCGGGTCGAGCTGGTACGTGCGGCGGTCGCCGCGCAGCTGCGAGTCGACCGCTTCGCGGAACGGGCCGTAGAAGGCGCCGGCGTACTTCGCGGAGTAGGCGAGCAGGAGCGTGTCGGTGAACCCCGCGGCGTCGAGGGCCGCGCGCACGTGCCCGACCTGGCCGTCCATCATGCCGGACAGCCCCAGCATCGCCGAGCCCGCACGGGCCTGCGCGAGACCCATCGCGGCATAGCGCTCGAGGGTCGCGTCGTTGTCGACGGAGCCGTCGCCGGCGAGGACGCCGCAGTGGCCGTGGTCGGTGAACTCGTCGAGGCACAGGTCGGTCTGGACGACGAGCGCGTCACCCGCCTCGGCGACGGCGATGCGGGTCGCGACGTTGAGGATGCCGTCGGGATCGTCGGCGCCGGAGCCGACGGCGTCGCGCACGGCCGGCACGCCGAACAGCATGACCCCGCCGACGCCCGCCTCCGCCGCCGCGGCGATCGCGCCGCGCAGCGAGTCGAGCGAGTGCTGCACGACACCCGGCATCGCCGAGATGGGCTGCGGCTCGTCGAGGCCCTCGCGCACGAAGAGGGGGAGGACGAGCTGGGACGGCACGAGGTGGGTCTCCCGCGCCATGCGCCGCACCGCGGGCGACTGACGCAGTCGCCGCGGTCGGTGCACGGGGAAGGTCACGGCTGGAACTCGTCTGCCGCGTGCGGGAGCGAGAAGCTCGACACGGCCTCGATGAGCGCGTCGACCGTCTGGGCGCGCGCGACGACGTCGATGGGCAGTCCCGTCCGCTTGGCGTCCTTCGCGGTGCGCGGGCCGATCGCGGCGATCACCGTCGTGTCCGGGATGTCGGGGAACTGGCTGCGCACCTGCTCGGCGACCGACCCGCTCGTGATGAGGATCGCGTTGATGCGACCGTTGGCGACATCCCGCGCGATCCGCTCGGTGACCGGCACCCCGATCGTGCGGTACGCGACGACGCTGCGCACGTCGTGCCCCGCCTCGATGAGGCGCCGGGTGAGGACGGGCTTGGCGATCTCGCTGCGCAGCGTGAGGATGTGGCGCGGCTCGGGCTCGAGCGCGATGAGCTGGTCGGCCATGCCCGCGGCCGAGTTGTCGCGCTCCGGCACGAGGTCGACGCGATAGCCGACCGCCTGCAGGGCGGCGGCGGTGGTCTCGCCGACCGCCGCGACGCGGGTCGTGGGCGGGATGCGGGTGCCGTGCGCGAACAGCACATCGACGGTCGTGGCGCTCGTGACGGTGAGCCAGTCGAACGCGCCGGCCTCGAGATCGGCCAGCGCCGCCTCGAGCGTCTCCGGATCGTTCGTCGAGGCGAAGTCGATGAGCGGCGCGACGACGGGCACGGCGCCCTGCGCGCGCAGGGAGGCGGCCACGCCGTCGCCCCAGGGGCCGCCGCGCGGGACGAGCACGCGCCAGCCGGCGAGGGGCTTGTCGGTTGCAGAATGCCGGGGGCTGTTCATCAGGATGACTCTCGTGGTACAAGGTCGGCCGCCCCATGATCGAGCAGCCGATGGGCGACGCTCGACCCCGCCTGCACGGATCGTGCGACCGGGTCTTCGCCATCGGCAGCGTCCGCACCATTGCCACTGCCCTGCGCTCGACTATACCCCGCCGCGCGAATCCGCAGACCATCCAGGGAATCCGCGTCGGGGAGCTCGTGCACGGAGTCGTCGGCCACCCGCGTGCTCCCGTCCAGCGCGTACACGATCGCGCGGATGCGGAGATGGTCGGCGCCGACGTCGGCGTGCACGCCCACGGGGGCGCTGCAGCCCGCCTCGAAGCCGGCGAGCACGGCGCGCTCGGCGGTGACGGCGAGGCGTGTGGGAAGGTCGTCGAGCGCCGCAAGGGCGGTGAGGAGCTCGGGATCGGCGTCGGCGCGGGTCTCGACCGCGAGGGCGCCCTGTCCGGGGGCGGTGGGCCATTCGGCCAGTCCGAGCGCCTCCATGTGCAGCCCCATCGGGTCCGCGCCGAGGCGCAGGAGGCCCGCGGCGGCGAGGATGACGGCATCCAGCTCTCCGTCGACGACGCGCTGGAGGCGCGAGTCGACGTTGCCGCGGATGTCGCGCACCTCCGCGCGCGGAGCCCGCCGGCGCACCTGGGCGACGCGCCGCGGAGACCCGGTCCCCACCGTGGCCGCCCCCAGCTCGTGCAGGGGCGCGCCGTCGCGCGTGATGGCGACGTCGCGCGGGTCGGCCCGGACGGGCGTCGCCGCGATCACGAGGTCGTCGGGCTGGGCGGTGGGAAGATCCTTGAGCGAGTGGACGAGGAAGTCGCACTCGCCGGCGCGGAGGGCCTCACGCAGGCGCGTCGCGAACACGCCGGTGCCGCCGAGGCTCGACAGCGACGCGCGGGAGACGTCGCCCTCCGAGACGATGGGGACGAGCTCGACGCGCACGCCGGTCGTCGCGGCGACGGCGTCCGCCACCTGCTGGGACTGGGCCGTCGCGAGCGCGCTGCGGCGCGTGCCGAGCCGCAGGACCGTCATGCTCGCACCTCCGCCGTCACTGGAGCACCTCGGGGATCTCGGCCAGCTCGAGGCGACGGCCGGTGAAGAAGGGCACCTCCTCGCGCACGTGCCGGCGCGCATCGGTGTAGCGCAGGTCGCGCATCATGTCGACGAGGTCGGTGAGCTCGTCCGCCTCCAGCGGGAGGAGCCATTCGTAGTCGCCGAGGGCGAACGAGGCGACCGTGTTGGCGGTGACCCCGGTGAACGCGGCACCGCGACGGCCGTGCTCGGCCAGCATCCGCTTGCGCTCGTCCTCCGGGAGCAGGTACCACTCGTGGCTGCGCACGAAGGGGTAGAGGCACAGCCACGCCTTGGCGGGGATGCCGCGCAGGAAGCCGGGGACGTGCGCGCGGTTGAACTCCGCATCGCGGTGGACGCCCAGCGCGTTCCAGACCGGCAGCAGGCGGCGCAGCAGCTCGGTGCGGCGCAGGCGCCGCAGGGCGCGCTGGAGCTCCTCGGCGGTCGCCCCGTGCAGCCACACCATGAGATCGGCGTCGGCACGCAGTCCGCTCACGTCGTAGAAGCCGCGGACGGCCACCCCGCTCTCCTCGATGAGCTGCACGACATCCGACAGCTCGCGGTCGTCGGGCTCGATCACGGGGTGCTCGGGATCTCGCCGCCACACGGCCCACAGCGTGTAGCCGTGCGGGGAGTCGGTCTCGGGAGCAGTCGTGTCGGACATGTCTCCATCCTCGCCCTCTTCCGGGGAGGAGGCCAATCGGGACGTCTATGCTGGGGCGTTCTCCCCGTCGCGGGAGGACCGACGACGGAGACGACGACGTGACGCAGACCTCAGACATCCCGGTGCAGGCCCCCGCGGGCGGCGGTGTGCGCCCCCGGCTCCTCCCGGTGTGGGCGTGCGTGCTGTGCGGCGTCGGCGCCGCTCTCGCCGGACTCCTCCCCTGGATCGTCACCGGGGCGCGCCTGCCCCTGCAGAACCTGTGGGCGACGGCGACCGCACCGGGCGACATGCCGCTCGTGCTCCTGCCGTTCAGCCAGTACGCCCTCACCGGGATCATCGGATTGCTCGTGGTCGGCTCGGCGGCCGGTGGACTGGTCGCGCGGTCGCTCCGCGCGCGGGTGCCGCGCCGAGGAAGGCTCGCGGTCTTCTCGGGGCTGCTGGTGTTCCAGATCATCGCGATCGCGCAGACCGCCGTCACCGTGCGCGCGGGACTGCAGCCCGGCTCGACCTCGGCCGTGTACCTCGCCCTGCTCGTCGGCGTCGCGGTCCTGTCGGTCGCCGTCGGCGCAGGGACGTTCTGGCTCATCGCGGCCGCGCCGCGCGGCGGCGCGCTCGTGGGCCTCGGCGTGGGCGCGCTCGCCCTGGGACCGTGGCTGACCACGCTCGTCGCCCCGCTGGGCTCCGCGCCGTCGGACGCCGTGTACGTCATCCTGCCCGTCCTGCGCTGGGTGCCGCCCCTCGCCACCGGCGCCGCCATCGCGTGGGCGGGCCTGCGCACCGCCGGGCGGGTGGTCGCCGCCCTGGGCGTGCTGGCCCTCGTGTGGATCGTCCCCGGCCTGCAGAGCGCGATCGGCGCGGGCGCGGGCATGCGCGTGCTGGCCGGGCACCCCGGCGAGATGCTCGACTACGGGCTCGCGGTGCTCGGTGCGGCGGTCACGACCCCGCAGCTCGTCCTGCCGGCGCTCGGTGCGGCCATCGCGGCCGCCGTGATCGGAGGGGGCGTGAGGGCCGTCGTCGCCGCGCGGCGCAACGCCGGAGGGCGGCCGGGCGTCACCTGATGCGGCGCGAGGTCAATTGATGTCGAGCGAGGTCGCGCTGCGGCGCGAGGTCACTTGATGTAGAGCCGGACCGCGCCCCACACGGCCGCGCCGACCGCGACGGCGACGGCGACCGCGGCCACGGCGGCCAGCGCCGGGTTCTTCTTCGCGAACGCCTTCGCCTGCGCGGTGCGCTCGTCGACCACCCGACCCACCCGCTTGGGGATGTTGGCCTTCTCTTCGATGGCCGACAGCGCAGCCTTCAGCTCGGCCCGCGCCTGCTCGACGGGGTCGGTGATGCCCAGGGGCACCGCCGTGCGGGGCACCGGGACGGGACCGGAGGTACCGAGTGCGTCAGAAGTCATCGCGGACATCCTTCACCATCTTGACGTCGCTCGCGATCGCCTGCCCCGGGTTCTCGCGCCGGGACAGTCGCTTGAAGCGCTGGATGCCCAGCAGCACGAAGACCACGGCGGTCACGAGCGCGAGCCCGAACACGAGCAGGGCACCGGCCCACACCGGCCAGCCCCACCATTCGTGGCATCCCCAGATGAGGAACACGCCGAACGCGGGCAGCGACCAGAACAGGAAGAACAGGGCCACGACGACCCACCCCGTGCCGATGCCGGCGTCCTTGGCGGTCTTGGCCGCCCACGCCTTCGCCGCGTTGATCTCGGCGACGACGAGGTTGCGCACCAGCTCCGGGATGTCGCCCAGGAGCGTGAGGAAGCTGTCGTCCGCGCGGTCGCGGAATCCGCGAGGTGTCGTCATGTCAGCTGAGCTTTTCGTCGACGGCCTTCGCGACCTCGTCGGCTGTCTTCTCGGCGGCCTTCTTCACATCGGGCGCCGATTCGCGGCCCGCCTGCGTCGCCGCCTTGACGACCTTCGTGGCGCCGTCCCACAGGGCGTTCGGAAGGGCCATCGCGCTGGATTTCGCGAAGTCCTTGACCTTGTCGACCTGGTTCTGGACCGGATCGAGGTTCCAGACCTTCTGGGCCTGCTCTTTGATCTGCTCGTAGCGCTCTCTGCCTGCGCGGGTGCCGAGC
>Ga0182748_1000725_pt1 | contig 33805 bp, 32 predicted proteins | sample eDN3rd37CKraftOP_FD_128877 | JGI IMG/M metagenome (GOLD analysis project Ga0182748, IMG submission 128877) | Enriched Organic Plus compost microbial communities from Emeryville, California, USA - eDNA 3rd pass 37_C Kraft OP (version 2) (version 2) ...
CAGTCCTACGTGCAATTCCATGGCTTGGGCCTCCTGATCTCCCGTGAGCCCCGCCCACGGAAAACCTACCGGCTCTCGCCTTCGCCGTCGCCGTCAGCGCGCTCCCGCCCGATTACGAGAGCCATCACCTCTTCCAGCCCGGCTTCGATCGCCAGGATGATCTTTTCTGCCTTCAACGTCGAGAAGCTGATGCCCTTGGCGGAGAAGAACTCCGAGGCCATGTGAACCGCGTCCCGCAGGGAAGTGCTGATAAATTCGGGGATGCCCTTTCCCCGCGCGACCGACTTGGGCACCGCGATCTTGATGACCAGGCCCTTCTGCTTCTTCGAGAAGTGGCCGTATTCATAGCCCTCGAACTCCGGCTGCCACATCGATCCCGGCACGATGAAGATCGGGTTGATCCAAGCTTCCGTGCCGTCGTTGTAGTTGGGATCGCGGAGTTGATCAGTCACGCTCATGGCCTTCATGAGCATGCGATCGATAGGGGAGTCTCGTTGCTCGGGCTCGCCCAACTGTACGCCTATTCCGATCATCTCAGTTTCCTCCTCGCGCCTTCACGGCCCAAGGTTCATTGTTCAGCGGCCCCGGATTGGCGATCACCATCTGCCGTTGGACTGCGAGCATAGACCTTCAGGGATTCGGGATCGAGGCTTCTTCCACCCGCGGATGCGATAGCGCCTGGCGCCCCCCCTTCGGGCCCAGCACCATGACCAGTTCCTGGTCGGTCTGCTCATGCCGGTCGGCGGTCGTTGCCATCGTGTTGGAGCTGCGCGGATTGACGCAGATCGAGAGGGGCCGCACCGTCAGCTATCAGCCGGGCCAGATCGTGACGTTCAGGAAGGGCGCCAAGGGCATGCCCCGGCCCGGCATCAGCTACCGGGTCGAGGCCGTGGATCTCGGTGCCGGCACCGTGCGGCTCGCGCCCGATAGAGGGCGCACGATCGACTCGCAGCCCGCGCGCTGGGGCGCCGACTAGGCCGAGGCGTTCGTCGAGGTCGTGCAAGAGTTCCGCAGCGGTGACCAGGTGCAGTTCACCCGCAACCACTATCGCGCGGGGGGCTCAACGGAGCGACGGCGACCGTGGCGCGGTCGATCCCGAGCGCGCCGCCATCATCATCGAGAAGCAGGACGGCGAGCAGCAGCGGCTCGACCTTGCCCATCTCGCCGATCGCCATATCGCCCCGGTTGGGTGCGGACGATTCACAGCGCTCAGGGCGCCACCGCCGATCGCATCATGGCCCATCTGGAGAGTCTCCACGCCAACACCGTGGATGCCCGCGCGGCTTATGTCGCGATCAGCCGCGCCAGACTCGCCGACGCCCTCGGCATCCGCGACGGCGCCGCCATCGCCGCCATCGCCGCCATCGAATTATGGTACCAGGCTACCAAATACACCTATCCAACTTCGGCTTTGTACTGCGCTTTCGTGGCGCCAGCGTGCGGCCGGTTGCCACCTCCAGTCGCCAACCCCGTCCGCGCTCCCCAGAGGTCGGCCACTGATTTCCGACCTGCGCACTGCCCGCCATGCGTCGGCGCCGTCAGATGCATCGGCAAGGAGGGCAGCGAAGTCGCCATAGCGCTTAAGGGCCGGCGCAACCTCACTCACCAGATCGCGACAGAGTGCACAGCCACCTTCCTCAAATGCCGTCCGCTGCCGGCGATTGTCGCGCTGCGTGACAGGATGGGGGTGACCTGGAAGCACCAGGCGCGGCAGACGGGCCATTTACGGACCCGTACTGAACTCACCGCACTCCGGTAAACCGACGCGTAGTCGTTAAGATTCCAGCCTCTGGATGAATATAATCAGGTGCATTTAGTAGACCGGCACCGACGATCCAGCAGTGGCTTTCGATTGCCCCCGGACAATAGAAGATCGCGTCCCGGAGGAAGCGATCTTGCCACTGCTCCTCCGGAACCCCGGGGAGGAGTTGCTAGTTCGGCAGAATCCGCACGGCGCCCTTGTCGGCGCTGGCGGCGAAGGCGGCGTAGGCCTTGAGGGCGGTGGAGACGTTGCGCTTTCGCGGCTGTGCGGGTTTCCAGCCGGCGGCGTCCTGCTCGGCGCGGCGGCGGGCCAGTTCGGCCTCGTCAACGGCAAGCCGGATGGTGCGGTTCGGGATGTCGATTTCGATGAGGTCGCCCTCGCGCACCAGGCCGATGGTGCCGCCGCTCGCCGCTTCGGGCGAGACGTGGCCGATCGACAGGCCGGAGGTGCCGCCGGAGAAGCGGCCGTCGGTGATCAGCGCGCAGGCGGCGCCGAGGCCCTTCGACTTCAGGTAGCTGGTCGGGTAGAGCATTTCCTGCATGCCGGGGCCGCCGCGCGGGCCCTCGTAGCGGATGACCACCACGTCTCCCGCCTGCACCTTGCCGAGCAGGATGCCCTGGACGGCCGCGTCCTGGCTCTCGAACACGCGCGCCGGGCCGGAGAAGGTGAGGATGCTCTCGTCCACGCCGGCGGTCTTCACGATGCAGCCGTCGGGGGCGAGATTGCCCTTCAGCACCGCCAGGCCGCCGTCCTGCGAGAAGGGATGCTGCGCATTGCGGATGACGCCGGACTCGCGATCGAGATCGAGATCGTCCCAGCGCCGGTCCTGGCTGAACGCCGTCTGGGTCGGAACGCCGCCCGGAGCCGCGCGGTAGAATTCGCGAACCTTGGCACTTTCGGTCCGGGCGATGTCCCACTGGCGGATTGCAGCGCCGATCGTCGCCGAATGGACGGTCGGAAGATCGCGGTTCAGAAGCCCGGCGCGGTCGAGTTCGCCGAGGATGGCCATGATGCCGCCGGCGCGGTGGACGTCCTCCATATGGACGTCGGCCTTGGCCGGCGCGACCTTGCACAGCACGGGCACGCGGCGCGAGAGCCGGTCGATATCCTCCATGGTGAAATCCACCCCGGCCTCATGGGCGGCAGCAAGGATGTGGAGGACGGTATTCGTGGACCCGCCCATGGCAACGTCCAGCGTCATCGCATTTTCAAACGCGCCCTTGGAGGCGATGCTGCGCGGCAGCGCCGTCTCGTCGTCATTCTCATAGTATCGACGGGCGAGATCGACGATCAGATGCCCCGCCTCGACGAACAGGCGCTTGCGGTCGGCATGCGTGGCCAGCGTCGATCCGTTGCCGGGCAGCGAAAGGCCGAGCGCCTCGGTGAGGCAGTTCATCGAATTGGCGGTGAACATGCCCGAGCAGGAACCGCAGGTCGGGCAGGCCGAGCGCTCGATCGCCTGGACGTCCTCGTCACTGATGCGGTCGTCGGCGGCGGCGACCATGGCGTCGACGAGGTCGAGCGCCTGCACCTTGCCCTGTAGGACGACCTTGCCGGCCTCCATCGGACCGCCGGAGACGAACACCACCGGAATGTTGATCCGCAGCGCCGCCATCAGCATGCCGGGCGTGATCTTGTCGCAATTGGAGATGCAGACCATCGCGTCGGCGCAATGGGCGTTGACCATATATTCGACGCTGTCGGCAATGAGCTCCCGCGACGGCAGCGAATAGAGCATGCCGTCGTGGCCCATGGCGATGCCGTCGTCGACCGCGATAGTGTTGAATTCCTTGGCGACGCCGCCGGCCGCCTCGATCTCGCGCGCAACCAGCTGGCCGAGATCCTTCAGATGGACGTGTCCCGGCACGAACTGGGTGAAGCTGTTCACCACCGCGATGATCGGCTTGCCGAAATCCGCGTCCTTCATTCCGGTGGCGCGCCACAGGCCGCGGGCGCCGGCCATGTTGCGGCCGTGGGTCGACGTGCGGGAACGATAGGCAGGCATGATCGGATACTACTCGGCTGTTCGATTGTGGTGGAACGGGAATCCCATGGCGCCTGTGGGGGCCGAGGGCAAGGGAAGATGCAATTCCTGGGGGAAATGGAGGGAGGAGGAAGGGGCAGAAAAGCCCCCCTCCGCCGCCTTCGGCGGCCCATCGATCAGTCCCCCGGAATGATCGATCCCCCGGGACTTCCGGGGGAAGCAATGGGGGCTCTCCCCAGCATTCGCGGCGGCGGCTAAGGAGCCGGCATGGCGGAACGGCCAATCATTCTCGATCCGGCGACGGCGCAGGCGGTCCTCGGGGGGCGGCGGACGCGGCTGCGCGTGCTTGCCACGCCGGCAATGCGGGCGTGCCGGCCCGGGGATCGGCTGTGGGTGCGCGAGACGTTCGTCGCCGGGCGAACCGAGGTCGACGGGCGGGAGAGCTTTGCCGCGGTGGCGCGGGCGCAGTTCGCGGTCTTCCTCGACGGCTGGCGCCGCTATCGCGACGGGAGCGGACGGGCGGGCCCGGTGCCTACCAGCGCAAGGCTGCAATGGAAGGCGGCGATCCAGATGCCGCGCTGGGCCTCGCGCGCGACGCTGCGGGTCACCGAGGCGAGGGTGCAGCGGCTGCAGGCGCTGCGACCGGCAGAGGCGGTCGCCGAATGCGGGCTCGGCCGGGTCGGTCCGCTGTGCTGGCGGCTGCGCGGGCCGGTGAAGGGGATCTGGCGGTCTCCGAGGCATGCGTTCGCGGCGATGTGGAATGCGACGCACGGGACCGTCGGCGAGCGGTGGGAGGACGATCCGGAGGTCGTGGTGCTGGGGTTCGAGGTGGAACGGGCGTGAGCGCCCGGATCCTGCCCGCGCATGCAGGCAGGATTCAGCAACCGCCGGGAGTATGTCCTCGTCCGGGGGGTTAAGCCGGTTGCGCGGCGAAAGCGGCGTGGAGCGCTTCGGCCAGCGCGGCATCTTCCGGAGGAATGGTGTCCTTGCGCGCCTTGCAGCCGAGGATGGCTTCCAGGGCCGGCGGCGGCGGGACGGCGGTTCCGATCGCCGGCTCGACGATGTCGGCGAACTTGTAAGGATGAGCGGTGGCGGCGACCAGCCAGGCGCGGCCGCCGCGCTTTTCCGCGTCCATCCGCGCATAGGCCTCCACCGCGGTTGCCGAATGCGGATCCCAGACATAGCCGCAGCGCTGATGTTCGCTCCGGATGCGGGCGCGGATGGTGTCGTCGTCGACCAGCTCGACCGCAATCTCGCGATCCGCTTCGGGAAGCTCGACCAGCCGCTCGAAATTGCTGGGTGCGCCGACATCCATCGCATTGGCGATGGTCGCGACCGATGGGCCGGGGGCGTAGGTTCCGCTCCGGTGCCATTCGTAGAGGGTGCGATTGGCATTGGTCGACGCAACGACCGGGCCGATCGGGATCCCGAGCGTGCGGGCATAGATGGCGGCAAAGCCGTGGCCGAGATTGCCGGTCGGAATGAGGAAGCCCGGCGCGAGCCCGCTTCCCTGGAACACCCGCATGGCGGCGAAGGCGATATAGGCGGCCTGAGGCAGCAGGCGGCCGATGTTGATCGAATTGGCGGAAGTGAGCCGAAGCGCATCGGACAGCGCGCGGTCGGCGAAGGCGGCCTTCACCATCCGCTGGCAATCGTCGAAGTCGCCGAGCACTTCGAACGCCTTCACAGGATCGTGCCAGCAGGTGAGCTGCAGCTCCTGGAACGGCGAGACGCGGCCCTTGGGGAACAGGATCCCGGCCCGGACCGCCCGGCGCCCCTCGGCCGCGCAGCCGACGGCGCCGCCGGTGTCGCCCGAGGTGGCCACGAGCACGGTGAGCGGCTTCGCCGGATCGCCCAACCGGTCGAAGCAGGCCATCAGGAAGCGGGCGCCGAAATCCTTGAACGCGCCGGTGGGCCCATGGAACAGCTCGAGCGCGTGGAGTTGCTGGTCTTGGGGATCGGGCACGGTGATCGGCACCGGAAAACCGAACGCCTCGCGGCAGATCGCCGGCAGTTCGAGCTGGAGCGGATCGCCTTCGAAGAAGGGCTCGAGGAACAGCGGCGCGAATTCGGCCAGCGTCGGAATGTCGCGCAGCGCGTCGACATCGATGACCGGCGGAGTCTCGGGCAGATAGAGGCCGCCATCGGGCGCGGCGCCGTTGCGGATTGCATCGCCGATGCTGACGGAGGGGGATTTGCCCCTGGTGCTTACGTACATCATGATGAGACGGACTCCTGAGCCCCGCTTCTCAGGCGAGGCACTGCGGTTTGGCCTGCAAGCCTCCCCCACCAAGGGGAAGGCTCAAGGGAGGAACGGGGTCGCGAGCATCGGCCATAACCTCACCCCACGGTTTCGGGAACGGGTTCGAGCCGGACTCCGAGGGAATCGACCGGTGCGTGATAGGCGCGGGCGCCGAGGCCGGCTTCGGCGAAGGCGCGGGCCATGGCGGCTTCGACCGCTTCCACATCCTGTTCGAGCGCCCAGGCGAAGATCGACGGGCCGGCGCCGGAAAAGGAGCAGCCGAGCGCGCCGGCGGCGAGCGCGGCGGCCTTCACCGGGGCAAGCGCGGGAAGCAGGTGCGCGCGCTGCGGTTCGACCAATATGTCCTCCAGCCCGACGCGGATGAGGTCGACGTCGCCGATCGCGCAGCCGGCGCTGAAGGCGGCGATGCGGCGGGCGTGTTCCACCGTGTCGTGCATGCTGACCTCGGGGCGCAGGATCCCGCGCGCCACCCGGGTCTCTATCTGGGCATCCGGGTGAAACAGGATGGAGACGATCCCCGGCGGGGTCGGCAGGACGTGGAGCATCGGCGGATCGACGCGAGCGGCGATCACCAGACCGCCGAGCAGGGCGGCGACGACATTGTCCCACGGCGGCGGATCGGAGGAGACTCGTTCCCCTTCAAGCGCGAAGGGAAACAGTTCCTCGACCGAGAAGGGATTGGGGAGCAGCGCGTTGACCGCCGCCGCCGCCGCCACCGCCGAAGCGGCCGAGCCGCCCATGCCGGCGCTCATCGGCACCTGCTTGTGAATCGACAGGCGCGCGCCGAAATCGACGCCCGCGGCGTCGAGCACCGCCTGCGCCGCGGCGAGCGCGGTGTTGGTCCTGGGCGTGCCGGGGAGGTTTGTGACGAGGCCGGACACCTCGCCGAGGCGCACGCCGGGCTCCGCCTCGCGCACCGCGGTCACGGTGTCGCGGACGGCATCGAATGCCTGCCCAAGGACGTCGAACCCCACCCCGACGTTGCCGATGCTCGCTGGAGCACTGGCCGTTGCTCGATCCAATTCGTTTCCCTTTCGATACCCCCGGGGACGCCCGGACTGCGTCCGTGCGGGCCCGATAGCGGGCCCTCGCCCGCCGTTCAAACCGGTCGTGTCTGACCCGTCCCCCGCACCACATATTTGAAGGTGGTGAGCTGCTCCGGCCCGACCGGCCCGCGCGCATGGAGCTTGCCGGTGGCGATGCCGATCTCCGCGCCGAAGCCGAATTCGCCGCCATCGGCGAACTGGGTCGAGGCGTTCCACATCACGATGGCGCTGTCGAGCCGGTCGAGGAAGGCTTCGGCGGCCGCCGCATCTTCGGTGATGATCGAGTCGGTATGGCCGGAGCCGTAGCGGCCGATATGGTCCAGCGCTTCGTCGAGACCGCCGACGACCCGCACCGAGACGATCGGCGCGAGATATTCGGTCGACCAATCCTCCTCGATCGCCGGCACGATCCGCGGATCGGCGGCACGGGCCTCGGCGTCGCCGCGAACCTCGCAATCGCGGGCCACGAGCGCATCGACGATGGGCGGCAGCAGGCCCGCCGCACCCTCGCGGTCGATCAGGATCGTCTCGGTGGCGCCGCAGATGGAGACGCGGCGCATCTTGGCGTTGAGGGCGACGTCCACCGCCATGGCGGGATCCGCCGCCTTGTGGACATAGGTGTGGCAGATGCCTTCGAGATGGGCGAGCACCGCCACCCGCGCTTCCTGCTGCACGCGGGCCACAAGGGTCTTGCCGCCGCGCGGGATGATGAGGTCGATGGCCCCGCCGAGCCCTTCCAGCATCATGCCGACGGCCGCGCGGTCGGGCGTGGGGACGATCTGCACGCATTCGGCCGGCAGCCCGGCCTCCTCGAGACCGGCGGCGATGGCGGCGTGGATGGCGATCGCGCTGTTCAGCGCCTCGGACCCCGAGCGCAGGATGACGGCATTGCCCGAACGCACGCAGATGGCGGCCGCATCGGCGGTGACGTTGGGCCGGCTTTCGTAGATCATGCCGATCACGCCGATCGGCGTGCGCACCCGTGCGATGTCGAGGCCGTTGGGGCGCTGCCAGCGGGCAAGCTCGGCACCGACGGGGTCGGGAAGATCGGCGACCTGATCGAGGGCGGCGGCGATCGCCTCGACCCGCGCCTCGTTCAGCATCAGCCGGTCGGTCATGCCGGTGGCGGCGGCCATGTCGCGCGCATTGGCTTCGAGCACGGCGGCGGCGCGGGCGCGAAGCTGGCGCGCCATCGCGCGGATCGCGTCGGTGCGGACCGAGGCCGGAGCGGTGCGCAGCGTTTCGGCCGCACGGCGGGCATTGGCCCCCAGCACCTCCATGGTCGCGCGAAGGTCGACATCCATGGTCTGACGAACGTTCATGACTGCACCATCACCATATCGTCCCGATGTATCAGTTCGTGCGGCCCTTCGTAACCGAGCCGGGCCGCAATATCGCCGCTGGAGCAGCCGAGGATCGCCCGGGTCTCCTGCGAGCCATAAGCGGAAATGCCGCGGGCGACCTCCCGCCCCTCCTCGTCCAGGACGGTGAGGCAGGCGCCGCGCTCGAATCTTCCGGTGACAGATCGCACCCCGGCGGGCAAGAGGCTCTTGCCCGAAAGCAGGGCGCGCACGGCCCCGCTGTCGATGGTCAGCGAGCCCGCCGGCGCGAGCGATCCGGCGATCCACTGCTTATAGGCATTGCCCGGCGATCCCTTGGCGGCGACGACCGTCGCGCGCGCGCCTTCGCGCAGCCGGCGCACCGGATGATCCTGCTGGCCGGACGCGATCACCGTCGCGCAGCCGAAGGCGCTGGCGATGCGGGCGGCGGCGATCTTGGTGCGCATGCCGCCGGTTCCCACCCCTTCCGCGGCGGCGCCGGAAGCATAACCTTCGATCTCCTTCGTAAGCTCGGCGACATGGGGCAGGTGCAGAGCGTCGGAATGGCGCGCGGGATCGGCGGTGTAGATGCCGTCGACGTCGGAGAGCAGGATGAGAAGGTCGCTGCGGATCATCTGCGCCGCGCGGGCCGACAGCCGGTCGTTGTCGCCGTAGCGCAGCTCGGCGGTGGAGACGCTGTCATTCTCGTTGATCACCGGCAGCGCCTTGTGTCCCAGCAGCACCTCGAGCGTGGCCCGGGCATTGAGCCAGCGCCGCCGCCGCTCGGTATCCTCGATGGTGAGCAGGAGCTGGGCGGTGGGCACCTGGTGCGGGGCCAGCGCCGCCTCCCAGGCCTGCATCAGCAGCGCCTGGCCGGCGGCAGCCGCGGCCTGCTTGTGATCCAGCCGGGCCGAGCGCCGGAGGCCGAGATGGACCCGCCCCAGCGCCACCGCGCCCGAAGAGACGACGACGATCTGCTTGCCCTCGGCGCGCAGCGCGGCGATGTCCTCGCCGAGGCCGGCGAGCCAGCTGCGGCGAACGCGCTTTTCCGAAGGATCGATCAGGAGCGAGGATCCTACCTTGATGGTGATGCGGCGCGCGCGTGCGATCAGGGCGGCCGGAGTTTCCGCCTGATCCGTCATCGCTGCCGCATTCGCATTGTGCCGCATCATGTCCGTCGCATTCATACTTTCAGACCCCTCGCGTTCAGGAGGAGGGAGCCGCGAAGGCGTGGCGGGATTGGCCCTCCACCCCCCCCGGGCGCCCTCCTCCCCTGCCACCGCAGGGGGAGGAAACTGAACTGTCGCTTGCGCGCCCCTTGACAGAGGTGGGGCCATTTGTCAGCTGCGAAGCGCAGAGACTGGGAGCCAGAAGGATGAGCAAAGGACAGGACATGCGTCGCCCCACCGAGCGGACGACCGGTGCCTTTGCTTTTTTCAGCTCGTTTACGCGCCGGCACGTCCGCTGAGACGTGTCGGTCGCATCGAACCCCTTTCCTTCCCCTTGAGCTGAAACGCCGTTCGCGGCAGCGTGATCGACAAATATCGGCTGTGAACGAACGGCGCCGGAACGCGATATGCCACAGAATGAAGCCCTATCGCCCTCGCAGGCGACCAATCGATCGACCAGGGAAGCCCTGGAGCAATTGCGGCGCGAGATCGACGCGCTCGACGACCAGATGCTTGCGCTGGTCGAGAAGCGCGTCACCGCGGCGATGGGAATTGCGGAACTGAAGCGCAGCGACGGCGACGGCCGCCTGCGGCTTCGCCCGGCCCGCGAGGCGGCGGTGGTCGAGCGGCTGGTGAGCCAGGCGAAAGCCTCGCCCGAGCGGCTGGTGCGCGGGATCTGGCGCGAGATCATGTCGGCCTGCCTCGACCTGCAGGTCCATACCGAGCTGGCGCTCCACGCCGGCGTGCAGCCCGCGGTGCTGGTCGATGCGACGCGGCGCCGGTTCGGCGGAGCGGCCGAGATGGTGGTGGTTTCCTCCCCGACCGAGGCGCTGACGGCCGCGAGGCTGCGCGAAGCGGTCGCCGTGATCGAGCTCGAGCCCGGTAGCAGCTGGTGGACGGCGCTGCGGGACGATCCGGTGCTCGCCATCTTCGACTGCTTGCGTGACGAACAGGGCCGCGTTCTGGGACTCGCGATCGGCAGGATCGCGGCGGAGGACCTGACCTCCTGCCCGCAGATCCGGGTGGCGGACGCGACGGATGCAGCAGGCGAGACGCTCGCAAGCGCTGGGAATCTGCGGCTCATCCTCGCCGCGCCGGGTGCGGCATGACCATGGCCACGCTCAGCGAACCCGCCTCCAGCACCGAAGACCGCCTGCGCGGGTCGCGGTCCGACCCCCTCGCCGGTACGATCGCCGTTCCGGGCGACAAGTCGATGTCCCACCGCGCGCTGATCCTGGGCGGAATGGCGGACGGGGAGACGAGCATCGAAGGCCTGCTCGAGGGCCAGGACGTGCTGGATACCGCCAAAGCGATGCAGGCGCTCGGCGCCGAGGTCGAACGGCTCGGCACGGGACGCTGGCGGGTGCGGGGCGCGCCGTGGCGGACGCCCGAGACGGTGATCGACTGCGGCAACAGCGGCACCGGTGCCCGGCTGCTGATGGGCGCGGTGGCCGGCCATCCGATCGAGGTCCGCTTCACCGGCGATTCCTCGCTGCGCAGCAGGCCGATGAACCGCGTGCTCGATCCCTTGCGGTCGATGGGCGCCCAGGCCGAGGCGGGCGAAGGCGGACGGCTTCCGGCGACGGTGCGCGGCGGCCGCCTCGCCAGCATCCGCTTCGTCAACGAAAAGGCTTCGGCGCAGGTGAAATCGGCGATCCTGCTTGCCGGCCTGCGGGCCGAAGGCGCGGTCGAAGTGATCGAACCCGCCCCGACCCGCGACCATACGGAAAATATGCTGCGCGCCTTCGGCTGCGAGGTGGACATTCGGGACGAGAACGGCACCCGGACCGTGAGCCTCGGAGCGAAGCGCGTGCTGAGCGGCACGCATGTCGACGTGCCGGGCGACCCCTCCTCCGCCGCCTTCCCGCTGGTGGCGGCGCTGGTCACGCCGGGATCGCAGGTCACCGTCACCAATGTGATGACCAACCCGCTGCGCACCGGCCTGTTCGCCACCCTGATCGAAATGGGCGCGGACCTTCGGTTCGAGAATCGCCGCACGCTCGGTGGCGAGGAGGTGGCCGACATCACTGCCAGCGCATCGCGCCTGAAGGGAGTCGAGGTGCCGGCGGAGCGCGCGCCCTCGATGATCGACGAATATCCGATCCTTGCCGTCGCCGCGGCCTTCGCCGAAGGGCAGACGGTGATGAACGGGATCGGCGAGCTGCGTGTGAAGGAAAGCGACCGGCTCGCCGCCATCGCCACGGGACTGCGCGCCTGCGGAGTCCCGGTAGAGGACGAAGCGGAGCGGCTGATCGTGACCGGGAACGGAGAAGCGCCTGCCGGCGGGGGTACGATCGCGACCCACGGCGACCATCGGATCGCGATGAGCTTCCTGGTGCTGGCTCTCGCAAGCCGGGATGCAGTGACGGTCGACGAAGCGGCGATGATCGGCACGAGCTTCCCCGGTTTCGCAGATCTGATGCGCGGGCTCGGCGCGCGGATCGAGGCAATGGCATGAAGGTTGCCTATCAGGGCGAGCCGGGCGCATTCAGCCATGAGGCGTGCCGGCTCTTCCTCCCCGACTGCGAGATGATCCGCAAGGCCAGCTTTGCCGACGTGTTCGACGCCGTCGCCGGCGGCGAAGCCGAGCTCGGCGTCCTACCCGAAGAGAATGTGGCGGCCGGCATCGTGCCGGAAGTGCGCGAGCTGCTGGCGCGCGACAGCCTGTCGGTGATCGCCCGCCACGTGCTTCCGATCCGGATGCACCTGATGGGCATCCAAGGCGCGCGGCTGGAGGATATCGAGACCGTCGTCAGCCAGCATATCGCGCTGGCCCAGTGCGCCGGCAATATCCGCAAGCTCGGACTGCGGACCGAGGTGGCGGCGAACACCGCCGGCGCAGCCAAGGCGCTCGCCGAGAGCCGCGATCCGAGCCGCGCCGTGCTGGCTTCCGAGATGGCGGCCGGCATCTACGGCCTCGCTATCCTGAAGCGGGACATGCAGGACCGCAGCGACAATGCGACGCGCTTCGTCGTGCTCGCACGCAAGGACTTCCGGACGGAGGCGGCAGCATGAGCATCAACAGCTTCGGCCATCTCTTCCGCTTCACGACCTGGGGCGAAAGCCACGGACCGGCCATCGGCGCGGTCGTGGACGGCTGCCCGCCGGGGATCGCGCTGTCCGAGGGCGACATCCAGCCCTGGCTCGACCGGCGGCGGCCGGGCACGTCGCGCTTCACCACCCAGCGGCGCGAGCCGGACCAGGTGAGGATCCTGTCCGGCCTGTTCGAAGGCAGGACGACCGGTACGCCGATCAGCCTGGTGATCGAGAATGTCGACCAGAGATCGAAGGATTATGCGAACATCGCCGGCGCCTATCGGCCGGGCCATGCCGATTATTCCTATGACGCCAAATATGGAATCCGCGACTGGCGGGGCGGCGGGCGCAGCTCCGCGCGCGAGACCGCTTCGCGCGTCGCCGCCGGCGCCGTCGCGCGGCTGGTGATCCCCGAAGTCTCGATCCGCGCCTATGTGGTGGAGATAGGCGGCGATCCGATCGACCGCGCGAATTTCGACGAAAAGGCAATCGATTCCAACCCGTTCTTCTCGCCGGATGCAAATGCGGCCGACCGCTGGGAAGCCGCCGTGGATGCCGCGCGCAAGGATGGCAGCTCGCTCGGCGCCGTCGTCGAATGCGTGGCGACCGGGGTGCCGGCCGGATGGGGCGCCCCGCTCTATGCCAAGCTGGATGCCGAACTCGCCGCGGCGATGATGGGCGTCAATGCGGTGAAGGGCGTGGAGATCGGCGACGGCTTCGGCGCCGCCCGTCTGCGCGGCGAGCAGAACGGGGATCGGATGCGTGCAGGCCCGGACGGAAGGCCGCAGTTCCTCAGCAATCATGCGGGCGGCATCATCGGCGGCATTTCGACCGGCCAGCCGGTGGTCGTGCGGGTGGCGTTCAAGCCCACTTCCTCGATCCTGATCCCGATGGAGACGGTCGACGGCGAAGGGCAGGAAACGGAGATCAGCACCAAGGGCCGGCACGATCCCTGCGTCGGCATCCGCGGCGCACCGGTGGTCGAGGCAATGATGGCGCTGGTACTTGCCGACCAGAAGCTGCTGCACCGGGGGCAATGCGGATGAGCCAGTCCACGATCGTCGACGTCGCGCTCGGCGACCGCAGTTACGAGATCCATATCGAAGACCGGCTGCTCGATCGGGCCGGCGCGCTGCTGGCACCGCTGGCGCGCGACCGTCGGCTGATCGTCATCAGCGACGAGCTGGTCTGGGCCCTCCAGGGCGAGCGCCTGGCCGGTGCGCTGGAGCGGGGCGGAATCACCTGCGAGCCGATCGTGCTTCCCGCCGGCGAAGGCACCAAGAGCTGGGCCCATCTCGCCGGCCTGATCGACCGGCTGCTCGCGCATGGAGTCGAGCGCAGCGACCATATCGTCGCCTTCGGCGGCGGCGTGATCGGCGACCTGGTCGGGTTCGCCGCGGCAATCATCAACCGCGGCTGCAACTTCGTCCAGATTCCCACCACCCTGCTCGCCCAGGTCGATTCCTCGGTCGGCGGGAAGACGGCGATCAACGTCGCGGCCGGCAAGAATCTGGTCGGCGCGTTCCACCAGCCTTCGGTGGTGCTGATCGACCCCTCCTGCCTCGACACGCTGCCGCCGCGCGAGCAGCGCGCGGGCTATGCCGAGGTAGTGAAATACGGGCTGATCAACGATCCCGGCTTCTTCGCCTGGTGCGAGGCGAACGGCGCGCGGCTGCTGGCGGGAGAAGCCGACGCCCGCCACCATGCGATCGCCGTCAGCGTGCGGTCCAAGGCGGCGATCGTCGGCGAGGACGAGCGCGAGACCAGCGGACGCCGCGCCCTCCTGAACCTCGGGCATACCTTCGGCCATGCGCTGGAAGCCGAGACCGGCTTTTCGGACGCGCTGCTGCACGGCGAAGCGGTCGCGGCCGGCATGGCGCTCGCCTTCGCCTTTTCGGCCGGGCAGGGGCTGTGCCCGGTGGAGGATGCGGAGCGGGTCAGCGCCCATCTCGCCGCCGCCGGCCTGCCTACGGGCCTGCGGGAAGCCGGCGTCACAGCCTCGGGCGCACGGCTGGTCGAGCATATGATGCACGACAAGAAGAAGAGCGGTGGGCGCCTGCCCTTCATCCTCGCGCAGGGAATCGGCCGGTCCTATGTCGACAAGGATGTGGACCTGAAGGAGGTCGAGGCGTTTCTGGACCGGATCGGGCGTCGCTGATCCGGCTGGGCGGCACAACGAAACGGGTGAGAGCGATGCCCGGTTAGCCCGGTGCGATACGCAACATGCACCACGGATACCGCCCCCACCCTACCCTTCCCCCCCGACGGGAAGGGATTTCGTCAATGAACAGGGCCGATCGCCCCTCGCTTCCGGGTCTGGTGCCGGGAGGGTCGGGGACGGTTCGTCCGCGCACCCGAAACAACGCAACAGGGGTGTGGGGCGTTAATTGGTCCTGGGGCCTCCGATGGCCATCCGTATGCCGCACATTTTGTGCATGATCTTCGATATTTGCAGGCGAGCGGCCACCGAACGGGGCACCGGATTCGGGCATCGGTTCGGCCATGGCGCGGTGCGTCCGCCGCGCCTGCCGCTTCGTCTCACGCCACCCTCGTTCCAGCGCCTCGCCGGTGGCCGCCGGCCCTCCATCGGATATGGTCGGCTCGCCCTCGTCCTTCGCGTTCGCCGCCCTATCCGTACGGCACAGGTTGGCCGGGGCGCTGTTCTCAAGGGGTGATGCATTCGATGACAGACGAGCGAGAGGTCCGGGAAGCCTGCGCGAGGCTTACGGAGCTGCTGGACGACGTGCGCACGCGCAGGACCCTGCCGGCCGGAGTGCGTGGCCGGATCTATGCGATCCTGGACATGCTCCGCGGCGCCCGAGCGCCGTCGGATATCGTCGAGATCGCGGAACGGATCGCCCTCACCCTCCACGCGCTCGAATGGGCGCGGCTGCGGCGCAGCGACGACCAGGAAGAAGGGCTGTGGCACGAACTCCAGGACCTCGCGACCGCATGGACCGAAGCCGTCCGCGGCGACGGCAAGGGCAGCAGCAATGCAGCTGTCCCGGCCCCGCCCCGTTCGCCGGTTGACGGCGCACGGGAGCCTGCGTATTTCAACGCTCCATGATCACGCGTGCCCTTTCCACGAGCCTTGCCGGTTTCCGGCCGCGGGCGGCGCGTGGCGTCGAGGCAGGATGGTGGTGGTGGCAGTCCGAGACCGACCGGGCGTGGCTGCGTCACGAATCCTCGTAAGACCTCCAAGGTACGAGACGTTCGAAACAGGCCCGCCCCCGGCGGGCCTTTTTATTTCCCCCGTTTGAGCTGGAACCGACACGATGATCATAGTCCTGAAACCGGGCACCCCCCCCGAAGTGGCGCAAGAGCTGCTCGACCGCATTGCCGACAAGGGGCTGACCCCGCTGCACATGCCCGGCGCCGAGCGCGTCGTGCTTGGCGCACTGGGCGACGAACGCGTGCTTTCCGAACTGCACCTGGAAAGCCATCCGATGGTGGAGTCGGTGAAGCCGGTCCTCGCCCCCTACAAGCTGGTCAGCCGCGAAATGCACCCGCATGACACGATCGTCCGCATCGGCAAGGTGGCGATCGGCGGCGGGCCGTTCCGGGTGATCGCCGGACCCTGCGCGGTCGAGAGCGAGGAGCAGATGCGCAACACGGCGATCGCGGTGAAGGAAGCTGGCGCCGCCGCTCTCCGGGCCGGCGCCTACAAGCCGCGCACCAGCCCCTATGGCTTCGCCGGGCACGGACCCGAAGGCCTGCGCATACTCCGCAAGGTGGGCGACGAGCTCGGCATGCCGATCGTCACCGAGATCATGGATACCGCCGATCTCGACATCGTGGTCGAATATGCGGACGCGCTGCAGATCGGCGCGCGCAACATGCATAATTTCTCGCTGCTGCGCGCAGTCGGGAAGGCCGGCAAGCCGGTGGTGCTGAAGCGCGGGCTTTCCGCCAAGATCGAGGAACTTTTGCTCGCCGCCGAATATCTCCTTGCGGCCGGCAACGACCAGGTGGTGCTGTGCGAGCGCGGCATCCGGACCTTCGAGACCGCGACCCGCAACACGCTCGACCTCAACGCCATCCCCTATATCAAGCAGAAGACCCACCTGCCGATCGTCGTCGATCCCTCCCACGGAACGGGCATCCGCGACCTCGTCATCCCGATGTCGCTGGCCGCCGCCGCTTGCGGCGCGGACGGGCTGCTGGTCGAAGTGCACGAGGATCCGGCGCGGGCGCTCTCCGACGGCGCCCAGTCGCTCTATCCTGAAGGCTTTCGCGAGCTGATGGCGGCACTCTCGCCCGTCGTTCGCGCCGTCGGAAGGGAATTGGCGTGAAATCCCCCCTTTTCGGCGAGGCCGGGATCATCGTACCGCGCTCCACCGTCACCCCCACCAACCTCCCCCATCGAGGAGGAGGCTTTGCAGAAGCAAAGGGTATCGCGCCGTGAATTCCACACTCAGCTCAGGACAGGCTATCAGGCAGGGCGAGGCGATGGCCCTCCAGCGGAGGCTGCCGATCAACGTCGACCGGCTCGCTCTCTTCGCCGCCCTCACCGATGGCGGACGGCGCCGGGACACATTCCTGCTTGAACGCACGACCGGCCCCAGCCTGTTGATGGATCAGGCCGCTCTGCGCATCGAATGCACCGGCCAGCAGGTCGTTCTGAGACCCCTTACCGATAGCGGCGAACGCATAATGGAGGTCGTGGAGGATCAGCTTGCCGACCATGTCGTCCAGCGCGACGAGGGAAGCCTCCGGCTCATGTTTCCGGTCCTGGAGGCCGTCGATGCCCGCGAGCGGCTTCTCGCGCCGTCTCCCTTCGACGTCCTTCGGGCCGTGACGCGCCTGTCGATCAAGTCGCCGGAGGAACCGTTCACGCTCGCCTGCCTCGGCGTCATCGCCTATGATCATGTCGACCTGTTCGAGACCCTGCCGCCGCCGGCGGAGGATCATCTTCAATTTCCCGATTTCCTGTTCTGGGTGCCGGAATCGCTGATCGTCTTCGATCCCGGCGCGAAGCCGCGGGCGGTGTGCACCCTGTTTGGGTCGGACGATGCTGCGGCGGCGCAGCGCGCCTATTTCGGCGCGTCGCAACGGCTGGCGGCGCTGGTCGAGCGCTGCGAGGCGGCGCGGCGGCAGGCGCTGGACGCGCCGGCGGTCGCGACCCGGATCGTCGAAGATCCCGACGTCGACCTTCCCGACCCTGCCTACCGCGAGGTCGTGATGAAGATGAAGGACCATATCAATCGCGGCGACATCTATCAGGTGGTCCCTTCGCGCACCTTCCGCGCGCCCTGTGCCGATCCGCTGCGCGCCTTTGCCGCGCTGCGCCGGCTCGACCCCAGCCCGTATCAGTTCTTCGCCGCCGGACCGGAGCATCTGCTGTTCGGCTGCTCGCCCGAGACGGCGGTGCGGGTGTTCGACGACGGCGGCAGTCAGGCGGTGGAGATCAAGCCGATCGCCGGCACCCGCAAGCGCGGCGCCACCGAGGACGAGGACGACCGCATGGAGGCCGAAATGCGGCTCGACCAAAAGGAGACGGCCGAGCACATGATGCTGGTCGACCTCGCCAGGAACGACGTCGCTCGGGTCAGCCTCCCCGGCAGCCGGCGCGTCGCGAAGCTGATGACGGTCGAACGCTATGCGCGGGTGATGCACCTCGTCTCCTCGGTGATCGGCAAGCTTCGGCCGGGGCTGGACGCCCTGCACGCGCTCCAGGCCGGCCTCAACGTCGGCACCCTGACCGGTGCGCCGAAGATCCGGGCAATGGAGCTGCTGCGCGAATATGAGCAGACCAAGCGCGGGCCTTATGGCGGCGCGATCGGCTGGCTCAACGGCGAGGGCCATATGGACACCGGCATCGTCATCCGGTCGGCCGTGGTAAAGGACGGAACCGCCTTCGTCCGCGCCGGCGGCGGCGTCGTCTACGACAGCGAGCCCCAGCTCGAGGCGGACGAATCCCGCCGCAAGGCATCGGCGGTACTGTCCGCGCTCGCCGCGGTGAACGCCGAAGCGAAGGCGGGAAGGGAGCCGGCATTGACCGGAGAGGTGCAATGAGCCGCCACATCCTGATGATCGACAATCTCGACAGCTTCACCTTCAACCTGGTGGAGAGCTTCGAGCGGCTCGGCTGCGAGGTGCAGGTGCTGCGCCACAATGTGCCGGCCGCCGACGCGCTGGCGCGCGCGGTGGAGAAGCATTCGCTGATCGTGCTGTCGCCCGGGCCGGGCACGCCGGACGAAGCCGGCTGCTGCTTGGAGCTCATCCGCATCGCGAAGGGCAAGGCGCCGCTGCTCGGCGTCTGCCTCGGCCATCAGGCGATGGTCCAGGAGGCGGGCGGCACCGTCTGCCGGGCGCCGGAACCGGTGCATGGCAAGTCCGCCGTCGTCCAGCACGACGGCCAGGGGCCGTTCCGCGGGCTCGAGGGCCCGCTGCACATCGGCCGCTACCACAGCCTGTGCACGCCCAATCCGCCGAAGAACTTCATCGTCCATGCGGAATATGAGGGAATGGCGATGGCTATCAGCGATCCCGAGGCGCTCCAGACCGGCATGCAGTTCCACCCGGAATCGATCCTGACGCCGCACGGGGACCAGATGCTGCGCAACGTGATCGGAATCGCGGCCGACTGAGGGCGCTTCCGCGCGCCGACGGAACCGGGCCTTCGCGCACGGGTTCCGGACTGCGTGGACCGAGCCAGGAAAGCCAGACGGTGATGGCGCCCCCGAACCCGTGGGTGCCCTATTGCGGCGCCGGGCCGCTGCCCGGCGAGCTGCTGGCGCGCTGGAATCTCGATCCGGTGCTGATCCTCGGGCTCGGCCTTGCCGCATTGATACTGTGGCGCCGAGGATCGGGCGCCCGCAACACGCACGCCTGGTCCGCCCTCCTCGTCACCCTGATACTGTTCGTCTCCCCTCTCTGCGCGCTGAGTTCGGCCCTGTTCGCGGTACGAACCGCCCATCATCTCGCGCTGGTCGTGGTCCTCGCGCCGCTGCTGGCGCGGGCACTGCCGCGGCAGCGCGCGCCCAATGGCACCACGCTGTTACTCGCCACGCTCGGCTCCGCGCTGGTGTTCTGGCTGTGGCACGCGCCGTCGCTCTACGCCTGGGCGCTGAGCCATGACGGCGCCTACTGGCTGATGCAGATCAGCCTGGTCGGCACCGCCACCTGGTTCTGGAGAAGCCTGCGATCCGCCGCGCTGCTACCGTCCGTCGCGGCGCTGCTCGTCGCCATGGTCTCGATGGGCCTGATCGCGGCGCTGCTGACCTTCGCACCCACCGCCTTCTATGCACCGCACGCCCTGACGACGATGCCGTGGGGCCTGTCGCCGCTCGAGGACCAGCAGCTCGCGGGACTGCTGATGTGGGTGCCGGGATCGCTGGCCTATCTGGCGGCGGCGCTGGTCCTGGTGGCGCGGCGGCTGCCGGCCGACGACCGGCTGCGCTGGGCCCGATGATCGCCCGATGATCGAGCGCATCCGCGGCTGGGCCCGGCACTATACCGACCAGGGCCGCTACACCCCCGTCGGCGTCGCCTTTCACTGGGTGATGGCGCTGCTCGTCCTTTTCCAGCTGGGCCTGGGCTTCTACACCGGCCTGATGGGCGTGGGCGGCGACAAGATCGCGGCCTATCGGATCCACAGCGCCGCCGGCCTTCCGATCCTGCTGCTGGCCATCGGGCGGGTGGGGTGGCGCATGATCGTTCCCGGGCCGATCAACGATGCCGACCGGCAGGGCGCGCAGACGCGGATCGCCCATGCCCTCCACATTCTTTTCTACCTCTGCTTCTTCAGCCTCCCACTGAGCGGATGGGCAATGTGGTCGGCAGTGGCAGAACCGGGCCCGCTGTCCGTGGCCGGCCTGTTCCCATGGCCGAGGCTGCCGCTCGACGGCCTGCCGCTCACCACCCGCTTCGCAATCATGGACGTCGCGGAAGACGTTCATCACCTGCTGGCCTGGCTGCTCGCCGTCACGGTGCCGCTTCATGCGGGCGCTGCCCTGAAGCATCATTTCTGGGACCGTCACGACGTATTGCGGGGAATGCTGCCGGAGATTCCCGACGCGGAGGACCCCCTGGCAGCGACGCCGCATAAGCGGAGACCGCCTGAATTTCCTGCGGAGCCAGCCGGCGGCTGATCAGCAGCATGGTGTTGAGCGGATCGCTGCGGCGGTCGCTGCGGCGCCAGGCGATGAGCTGCTGCGCGAGATATCCGGCGGGCTGACCGCCGAGCGCGGGGTTGGCCGGCCCCCGCCCCTCGCCGCGTGCTCCGTGGCAAGCGGAACACGCCGGCAGGCCGCGCGCCGGATCTCCTTCCGCGTAGAGAGGGTGCGGAAGGCTTGCCGGCATCGCCGCCGGTCCGAAGGGCATTCCGGCATAATAAGCAGAGACCGACTGCCGACCTGCCGGCGAGAGGCGGGCGGCGATATATTCCATCCGGGCATGTTTCCTGAGTCCGGCGGCATAGGCTTCGAGCTGGCGCGTCAGATAGCCCTGATCGAGCCCGGCCAGTCGCGGCGCCCCGGCGCCGTCGCCGAGGCCATCGAGGCCATGGCAGGTGAAGCAGGCATTGGCCGCGCCGGAATCGCCGCCGCTGAGCGCGATGAGCTGACCCGAGGCAGTGAATCGCTCCGCCGACGTGGCCTCGACCGCGCCGCACCCAGCCAGTGCCGCGGGGAGCAATGCGGCGAGCGCGGCGCGCGCGCTTCGGACCGGCAGCAGGATCATGGGTTCGGAACCTCTCCTCCGGCTCATGGTTCCCCTCGCGAACGGCCGTGCCGGCCGCGCAACGCCGACAGGGGAAGCCTTGCCGAGTCCGCATGTCCTCGCCGCCCTGTTGCCACTGGTCCTGGCCACCGGCTGCAAGGCGCCTCCGAACGAACGAATCGACATGCCGCAGGCGCGGCCGGAACTGGGCCGGCTGGCGATGGAGCGGGTCGGCTGCGGAAGCTGCCATGTCATCCCCGGCGTTTGGCCGGAGGGTCGCGTCGGACCGTCCCTCCGCGGCTTCGCGCGGCAGACGCTGATCGCCGGGCGGCTCGCCAACCGGCCCGACCTGCTCGCCGCCTTCGTCCGCGACGCACCGCGCCTGGTTCCCGGGACGGGCATGCCGGCGATGCCGCTGACCGAGGAGGAAGCGCGAGACGTCGCCGCCTATCTCTATGCGGTGGGCGATGGGTGACGCCCTCAAAGGCTGGCCGCCGCCGATCTTCGGTCCGGCAGGCCCCCATGCCGGCTCTGTGGCGATGCTGGGCTGGCTGCTCCTCGCAGTCGCGGCGCTGGTGGTTGCGGTGGTGGTGGCGGCTCTGTGGGTGGCGCTGTTCGGAAGCGACCGGCAGCGCGCGCGCCTGGGCGGCGCCAGGCTGATCTGGATCGGCGGGATCGCCTTTCCGGTCGTCGTGCTCAGCGTCCTGCTGGTGATCGGACTGTCGATGACCGGCCGCCTCACCGCCCCGCTCCGCGGCGACGAGATGCGCGCCCGCATCACCGGCGAGATGTGGTGGTGGCGGGTCGAATATCTCGCGCCAGACGGGCGAACGGTGCTGATCGATGCCAACGAGCTTCACATCCCGGTGGGCGAGCCGGTGGTGCTCGAACTCGAATCGTCGGACGTGATCCACAGCTTCTGGGTCCCGCGGCTGACCGGCAAGCTCGACATGATCCCGGGACGCACGAACATCATGCGCATCCAGGCCGACAGGCCCGGCACGTTCGGGGCCCAGTGCGCGGAATATTGCGGCGGCCCGCACGCGCTGATGGGATTCGTGGTCGTCGCCCACCCGCCGCAGGCGTTCGCGGCGATGATGGCGGCGCGGCAGGCACGGATCGCCGAACCGGCCGCCCTCCAGGGCGAAGCCGCGCGCGGCGCCGGACTGTTCGAGACCGCGGGCTGCGCCGCCTGCCATCGCATTGCGGGAACGGAAGCGAACGGCATGGCCGGGCCCGACCTCACCCATGTCGGGAGTCGCCGGTCGCTGGGCGCCGGCATCCTGCCCAACAACTCGGGCACGATGATGGGCTGGATCGGCGACAGCCAGGCGATCAAGCCGGGCAACAGGATGCCGCCCTACCGCACGCTCCCGGCCGAGGACCTGCGGGCCCTCGCACTGTACCTGGAGGCGCAGAAGTGAAGTCGGAAACCGGCTTCGACACGACCCTGTACGACCGCTTTCCGATCCGGGACGAGCGCCCGCCCGGCGAACTGGACGCGCTGAAGCGGGCGTGGGAGGCCCCGTCGGGCATCGCCCGCCTCACTGCGGTCAACAACAATTACGTCGGCTTCTGGTACATCGCCACGGCGTTCCTCTTCTTTCTCCTGGCGGGGATCCTGGCGCTGGCGATGCGGGTGCAGCTCGCGCTGCCGCTCCAAGGCTTCCTGCCGCAGGAGACCTACAACCAGTTCTTCACGATGCACGGCACCGTGATGATGTTCCTGTTCGCGGTGCCGATGATGGAAGCGCTCGGCGTCCTGCTGCTCCCGCAGATGCTGGCGGCACGCGACCTGCCCTTCCCCCGCCTCTCGGCTTATGCCTTCTGGGCCTATTTCGTCGGCGGGCTGTGCTTCTTCGCCTCCATCTTCTTCGGGCTGGCACCGGACGGCGGATGGTTCATGTACCCGCCCTATACCAGCACCACTTTCTCGCCCGGAATCAATGCGGACTTCTGGCTGCTGGGGATCGGCTTCATCGAGATTTCCGCTATCGCCGGCGCGATCGAGATCATCGTCGGAGTGCTGCGCACGCGGGCGCCGGGCATGACCCTGGCGCGCATGCCGATCTTCGCCTGGGGCATGCTGGTGTTCGCCGGGATGATCGTCATCGCCTTCCCGGCGGTGATCCTGTGCACCTTGTTCCTCGAGCTGGAGCGCGCCTTCAACTGGCCCTTCTTCGATCCGACCCGCGGCGGCGATCCGCTGCTGTGGCAGCATCTATTCTGGTTCTTCGGCCACCCCGAGGTCTACATCATCTTCCTGCCGGCGGCGGCGCTGGTGTCGACGATGATCCCCGCGCTCGCCCGTGCCAGGCTGGTCGGCCACGACCTCATCATCCTCGCCTTCCTCGCGACCGCCTTCATCAGCTTCGGCGTCTGGGCCCATCACATGTTCACGACCGGCATGCCGGCGCTCGCGGTAGGCTTCTTCTCGGCGGCAAGCATGGCGGTGAGCGTGCCCGCCGGAATCCAGGTCTTTTCCTGGATCGCGACCTTCGCGAGCGGAAGAGCGCGGCCGAACACGCCGACCCTGTTCGTCCTCGGCGGCCTGTTCACCTTCGTGCTGGGCGGGCTCACCGGCGTGATGGTGGCGATGGTCCCGTTCGACTGGCAGGTCCACGACACCCATTTCATCGTCGCCCACCTGCATTATGTGCTGATCGGCGGCGCCGTCTTCCCGATGTTCGCCGTCTTCTATTACTGGGCCGGCATGACCAGCCGGCGGGCGCTTTCGGAGCGAGCCGGGGCCTGGAGCTTCTGGCTGATATTCGCCGGAATGCAGATCACCTTCCTGCCGATGCACCTGACCGGCCTCATGGGCATGCCGCGGCGGGTCTACACCTATCTTCCCGGGCGGGAGTGGGAGGCGACCAACTACATCTCCACCGCCGGGGCGATGCTGTTCGGGCTCGGCGTGCTCGTCTTCCTGCTCGAGCTGGCCCGCAGCTTCCGCTTCACGATCAAGGACGATGCGGGCAACATCTATGGCGGCGCGACGCTCGAATGGCTGCCGACCGACCTTTATTCGAGCCGCTCGATTCCGGTGGTGAGGAGCCGCTACCCGCTGTGGGATGATCCGAAGCTTGCAGAGGACGTCCGCGAGGGGCGCTATTTCCTGCCGGGAACCGCCACCGGCCAGCGCGAGACGCTGATCACCAGCACCCTCAATGCCGAGCCCGAATATGTGCAGATCATGCCGGGGCCTTCCCCCTGGCCGTTCCTTTCCGCCGTGTTCACCGCCGGCTTCTTCGTCATCGCCACGATCCAAGCCTATGCGGTCGCCTTCACCAGCGGGATCCTCGCGATCCTGTGCCTCCTGCGCTGGCTGTGGGAGACCGATCGGAGGGTGGCCCCGGCCGAGGTAGACGTCGGCGCCGGGATCATGCTGCCGACCTATGTGACGGGTCCCCGCACCCACGGCTGGTGGGCGATGGCGATCCTCCTGACCGTGATCGGGATGATGTTCCTGATGGCGGTGTTCAGCTTCGCCTATCTCTACGGAGTCCATCCGCAATATTGGCAGCCCGGGCCCGACCTCGCGTGGCTGGCGCCGATCCTGGCCTTTCATGCGCTGGCGGCGGGCCTGGCCCTCTACGGACGCCATCTGCTCGCACGCAAGGGGACGACGCACTGGTCCCCGGTCGCGGTCAACCTCTATGCGATGGCCGCGCTGGCGATTGCCTTCGCCATCGACCTCTTCAGCTGGCGAAACCACGGGCTGCGCGGCGAGGCGAGCGGCCAGGCTGCGGTGATCCACGCTTTCCTTTCGCTTCAGGGAGCGCTGACCCTGATCGCCCTTCTGATGGGCCTGTTCCTCGCCGCCCGTAACGCCCGTGCCCTGGTCACCCGTCCGCGCAACGTGACCATGGACCTGATCGTCATGTTCTACTGCTATACCGCGGCCCAGGGGACGTTTGCCGCCTTGCTGGCGCGGCTGGTCCCGGGGCCGGCATGATGCACGGCTGGCCCTATCTGCTGGGCGGCTTGCTCGTCTGGGCAGTGCACTTCTTCGGCCTCTATGTCGCCGCCAGCCTGTTCCTGACCTCACCCGCGACGCGGCTGGTAACGGCGATCCTTACCTTCATATGCCTCGCCGCCGCGGCCGCCCTGCTCTGGCGCGGCTGGACGGCCGAGGCCGGCCAAGGCGAGACGTTCGCCGGCTGGCAGCACCGCCTGGCCGCCTATGGGGCGGCGATCGCGCTGGTCGCGATCGTCTGGCAGGGTCTGCCCGCCCTCCTCGTCTGAGCGGGGCGCGGCGGCGTCACTGGATCGTCGGCCGTCCGTTCTCTACCAGACCGAAGGCCGCCTGCAGCACGGTGATGTTGACCGCGCCGTCCGGTCGGGACGAGGGCGCGGCGAAGCGCTCGCGATAGGTCGCCGGCGAAATGCCGAGCCGGCGGGCGAAGCATCGGCGCATTTTCTCATAAGTGACGAAACCCGCCTTTAGCGCGATCTGGTCGACCCGTTCCTCGGTCTGCTCGAGCAGCCGCTTGGCGATTCCCAGCCGCATCGCTTCCACCCAGTCGGCGGGCGACGTCCCGGTCGCTTCCTCGAACGCGCGATAGAAATTCCGCAGGCTCATGTTCGCGCGTTCGGCCAGCGTTTCGGCGCGCAGATCTTCGGCAGGGTGCTCGACCATCCACTTGAGGAGGGGCATCAGCGGACCCTGGCGGACCTGCGCCTCGAATTCGGTGCTGAATTGCGACTGGCCGCCGGACCGGCGGAGGAAGACGATCATGTTGCGCGCAACCGCCATGGCCAGGTCGCGGCCATAATCCTCCTCCACCATGGCCAGGGCCATGTCGATCCCGGTGGTGACGCCAGCAGCGGTCCAGACCGGCCCCTCGCGCACGAAGATGGAGTCGGCGGTGACCCGGACCTCGGGAAACTGTTCCTGCAGCGTCGGGCTATCCTCCCAATGGGTCGTCGCCCGCATGCCGTCGAGCAGTCCGGCCCGCGCGAGATAGAAGGCGCCGGTGCAGACCGAGCCGATCCGGCGTACCCGATCGTGATTGCGCCGCAGCCAGTCGACCACCTGCGGATCGCAGCTATTGCCATCGATCAGCCCGCCGGTGATGACCACCGTGTCGAAGTAACCGGGCTCGATCGACTCCAGCGGTTCGCAAAGCACCTTCACGCCGTTCCAGGTCGTGACGAGGCCGCCCTTCGGCGAGAGGTGATGGAGTTCGTAGGACGCACCGCCCTTGCGCGCGGCGGTGGCGAAAACCTCGACGGGGCCTGCCATGTCCATGAGATCGCACCCTTGGAACAGAATCACCCCGATCCGTCGTATCTGGACGTTCGTCGTCATATGCCTTTCCCTGCCTGCGCCGGGATCGGGTCGGGCTCGATCGCCCATCCCGATCCCGTCGTGGTCGATGCCCCGGCCGGCCGGATTCCAGCCATAGCCGAATTTACCCGCGCCTTCACCGGTCCGATCGGGCGAACATGGTCCCTGTCGTAGCGGCCGCGGCGATGGCATGGGACGCCTGCGCCCGGGCTTCCGCCCGTGCCATGTTCTGGCAGCGCTTGACCGCAAGGCGGGTCTTGACGTCGCGGACACCGTCCCGGGTGCAGACGGCCTCGGCCGCCCGGGCAACCCGCCGGTGCAGCGCCGCCGCGCCCGATGCGCTGGCGAGGTCGAGATCGGCGTAGCTCACCACGATCCGCGGCTCGACCTGCTCCGGCCCCTCCGACTGCGCCGCGGTGGCCGGCAGGACTGACCCGAGGGCCAGGAGAACCACAAGGGATGACGTTTTCATCTTTCTTCTCCTCGTCATGCAGACTGGCTGCTGGTGAGGAGGACCAATTATGGACAGGCCGGCTTGCGCGAAATGACAACCACCCCTCGCTTCCTGCCAATCCACCCGGTCGGCAACGCCCGCCCCGCCACCACCGATCGACTGCCGTTCGACCCACGCCGTTGGGGGTTGCCTTTTTATCAGCTTCGCTTATTAAACGCATTCTGCGTTATTGAACGTCGTTCATCATGGTAAGTATAAGAATGCGCCAGACACACAAGAGCGAGCTAGGGGAGACGCCTGATGGGAGGCACGCGGAATCATCGTTACGAATCGAACTGGGTGCGGCAATTGCTTGTCACGACCGCACTGACCGCCACGGTCGCCATGGCCGGGCCGGCGCTGGCACAGGACGCACCGGCTAGCGACACGCCGCCGCCTGCGAGCGGCAGCCGGGCCGCCCAGGCCGCCTCCGACGAAATCGTCGTCACCGCATCGCGCACGGCGCAGGACGGCCTCCAGGCCCCCACGCCCACCCAGGTGATCGGCGCGGAAGTGATCGCGCGCCAGGCGGCGCCGACCGTGATGGAGGTGCTGAACCAGAATCCGGCCTTCAAGGCGACACGGTCGCCGGGCGCCAATGCGACCAACACGTCGAGCCCGGCCCAGGCGACCGCCGACCTGCGCGCGCTCGGCGGACAGCGTACTCTGGTGCTGGTCAACGGATCGCGCGTCGTACCCTTCGCCCCGGCGAGCAACCTCGGCGTGCCGACGACCACCGACCTCAACCTGTTCCCGACCCTGATGATCGATCGCGTCGACGTCGTGACCGGCGGCGCATCGGCCCTCTACGGGTCCGATGCCGTCTCGGGCGTCGTCAACCTGATCATGAAGAAGAAATATGACGGGATCCAGGTAACCGCGCAGGCCGGCATCTCCGAGGAGGGCGACTATCGCACTCTCCGCGGAGGCTTCATCGCCGGCACCAGCTTCGCCGACGACCGCGCGGACGTGGTGGTCAGCGTCGACTATTCCGACAACAACGGCGTGCCGGACATCTACAGCCGCGACTGGGGCCGCGAGGAGTGGCTGATCGTCAGCAACGGACAGGCGGCCACCAACGGCCTGCCCGCCTTCATCCTGTCGCCGAACGTCCGCGCCAATCTCGGCCCGGGCGGCGTCATCACCAGCAACATTCCCGGCCTGCGCAACATGACCTTCAATCCGGACGGCTCCCTCCGTCCGTTCGACAAGGGCGAGATATTCGGCGGCTCGACCATGATCGGCGGCGAAGGCCGGTCGATCATCACCCGGACCGACCTCATTCCCGCGGTGGAGCGATTCACCGCCTACGGCAGCCTCTATTACGAATTATCGGATTCGCTGACCGGCTATATCGAGGGCGGCTATTCGCGCTCGGTAGGCACGCTCGACGGCGTCCCGATGCGCCTCGCCACCATCACCGTCCGGCGCGACAATGCGTTCATCCCGCAAGGCGTTCTGGACCTGCTGCCGGCCGATCTGCCGAGCTTCAACATGAGCCGCATCGCGCACGACATTCCCAACAATGTCTACGAGATCACCAACGAGACGCCGCACGGCGTGGTCGGCTTCGAGGGCCGGATCGGCGGATCGTGGAGATGGGACGCGCACGTATCCTACGGCGTCAACCATTATACGTCGAAGACCTTCCGGAACCCGATCGCCGCCCCTCTCAACTTCGCGCTCGATGCCGTGCGCGATCCCGATACCGGCCAGATCGTCTGCCGCGCCGTCTTGGAGAACAATCCGGCGGCGGCGGGCTGCCAGCCGCTCAACCTGTTCGGCGAAGGCAATGCGTCGGAGGCGGCCATCGACTATATCCACGGCGAAGGCTGGGCGAAGGTGAAGTACGACCAATTCACCATCGCCGGCAACATCGTCGGCGAGCTCTTCTCGACCTGGGCCGGACCGGTGGCGGTCGCCTTCGGCGGCGAATATCGCAAGGAAACCCAGAAGCTCACGGCGGACCCGATCGCTTCGTCCAACGGCTACCTGACCGCCGGCAACGCGGTTCCCTATTCGGGCAAGTTCGACGTCGCGGAAGGCTATGTCGAAGCCACCGTGCCGCTGGCATCCGACCTGCCCTTCGCCCGCAGGCTCGATCTCAACGGCGCCATCCGCTACGCCGATTACAGCAGCGCCGGCGGCCAGACGGCGTGGAAGGTCGGCGGCGTGTGGGAGCCGGTCGACGGCCTCAACATCCGCGTGGCGCGGTCGCGCGACGTTCGCGCGCCGGCCATCAACGAACTGGCGAGCCCGGGCAGCAACGTCACCAACAACGTGACCCTGGTCGTCGACGGCAAGACCAAGAATGCCGTGATCCCGCAGAATACCAGCGCCGGCAATCCGAACGCACAGGCCGAGCATGCCGACACCTTCACCGCCGGCTTCGCCTATCGCGGCCGCGGCGCGCTGCGCGGGTTCGGCCTCTCGGTCGATTATTACAACATCAAGATCAAGGACGCGATCACCAACCTCTCGACGGTCAACATCGCAACCCTGTGCGGCCAGGGCGAGCAATATTTCTGCGACCTGTTCACTTATGGGCCCGATCCGAACAATCCGGGCGAGCGGATTCACACCGGTCTCGTCGCAGGATCGCTGAACGTCGGCGCCTTCGAGCAGGAAGGCCTCGACATCACCCTCAACTACCGGACCGACGCCCCCTTCCTCGGCGACGGCGGCTTCTACAGCGCGTCCGGCAGCGGCACCTATGTCTTCCACGCCTATGTGGACTCCGGCACCGGCGCGGCACCGATCGACCGCGCGGGCGAGAATGGGTGGGCCAATCTCGGCGCGATCCCGCGGTTCCGCGGCAATTTTACGCAGACGATCGGTTCCGACTGGTGGGACCTCAGCCTGCAGACCATCTTCATCAGCAAGGGCAAGCAGGACGTCACCTACAACACGCTGCCGACCAACACGATCAACGACAACAGCGTGCCGGCCATCGTCTATTTCAACCTCTACGGCACGCTGAAGATCGGCCAGGAGCGGAACTTCGAATTCTTCTGGGCGGTCAACAACCTGCTCGACAAGGATCCGCCGCCGACGCCCTACATCATCCTCAACGGACCGGTGAACGGGCAATATTACGACAAGGTCGGCCGCAACTACATGTTCGGCGTGCGCGCGAGATTCTGAGCCGCTCTCAAGTTCCTCCCTGGGGGCGCCTCGATCGAGGCGCCCGTTTTTTTGGGGGGTGTGGCCCGGTCATCGGTCCCCGGACGACCCATGGCCCCGTCCGGGATGATCACGCCCTAGCTGAAATTGAGCTGGTTGCCGCCGCGGAACAGGTTGACCAGCTCGCGCCGGGTACACAGCCAGCGCCCCTCCCCTTCGTCCCAGCGGAAGGTTTCGGTCGCGCGGCTGATCCGCGTCGGCGCCTCGCTCGGGCGGGGCGCCTCGCCGTCGGCGGCCCACAGCAGCATGTACCAGGTCGCCGTCGCGCCGCCGGAATCGTCGAATTCGGCGCGGAAATTGGTGAAGGCATGGACCGCGACGCGCTCGCCGCGCGCCTCGCGCCAGCTGTAGAAATTCTGGATCGCCTCGCGCCCCTCGAGATGGAGCCGGCCGGAGACATATTCGGCCTCGGGCGCATAATATTCGCCCGCCCGGCGGCCCCAGTTGGTGTCCACGTCATGCCAGAAATCGGCGAGCCCCATTTCGAGCTCCGCCGTGGCGATCGCCCTTTCCCTGCGGTTCATTCCTTGCGGCTCCGTCACTTGAAATAGAGGGCCAGCGCCGTCCGGTCGATCGCGCGGCGCGTCTCCGGATCCGGCACCAGCCTGCGATAGAGGTCGATCGCGCCGGCGAAATCGACCTGGGTCTCATGGTTCACGAAGGGAGCGTCGCTGCCCCACAGCAGCCGCCCCGGCCCCGCCTCGCGCAGCAGCCGCTCCGTGCAGGCCTCCGCCACGCCCGGCGCAAGGCGGAAGCCGGCCGAGATCTTGACCCAGGCGCGCCCGTCCTGGACCGCCCGGATCGTGGCATCCATCCCCGCGCAGGCCGCCCCCGCCTCGCGCGAGGGGACCCCGAAATGGTCGAGCACGACTTCGACGCCGGCCTGCGCGAACTGCGGCAGCAGCGCGGGCAGGCGCGCGCCGCCGGCGAGCAATTCGACATGGAGCCCGCAGTCGGCCAGGCGCCGCAGGAAGCCGCGCCAGGGCTCGGCGCCGATGTCCGGCAGCTCCGCCAGCCGGCGCCAGACCAGCCGGACGCCGACCACCCCGCGCGCGGCCAGCGCACGCAATTCCGGCGCGCCGGTCTCGGGCGGAAGGATGACGGTACCGCGCAGGTTCGGATGCGCATCGAGCGCCGCCAGCGTATAATCGTTGCAGGTGCCGAACAGGCTGGCCGCGGCGATCACGCCATGGGTGATGCCGTGACGATCGAGATCGGCGAGATAGGCTTCGACCGGATAGTCATAGGCCGGCCGCGAATGCGCATCCTCGGCGAAGGGGATCGCCGCGAAGATATGCGCATGGGCATCGACGGCCGGCGCCTCCCCTGCCGTCACCGCGGCATCAGGCATGCGCGAGATTGGCGCGGGTTATCTTCGGGGCGCCCGACAGGCTCATCAGCCAGAAGGAGAAGATCCCGGCCGAAACCAGCGGCACCGCAAGCAGGGCGAAGATGGCGACCGGGCCCATGCCTTCGCCGAGCACGATCGCGCCGAAGAAGGGCGCGAAGATCGAGGCGACCCGCCCTGCGCCATAGGCCCAGCCGACGCCGGTGGCGCGGTAGCGCGGCGGATAGAGGGCGGCGGCGAGCGCGGCGATGCCCGCCTGCCCCCCGTGCTGGAACAGCGCCATCAGCGCGACCGCGACGAACATGCCGTAGCCGGGTGCGAGCACGCCGATCATCACCGCGCCGAAACCGGCGAGCAGGAAGGTGGCGGTCATCACCAGCTTGAAGCCGAGGCGATCGATGAAATAGCCAATGGTCATCATGCCGATGAATCCGGCGATGGTGTTGGTGGCATTGATCGCCGCGATCAGGTCCCAGTCGAGCCCGATCACGTCCTTGAAGATGGTCGTCTTCCACACGCCGGCCGTGATGAACACGAAGCTGGAAATGGCGATCGCCCACATCAGGAAGGTCTTCATGCGCTCGCCCGGGCCGAGGATCGCCGACACCAGCATCCGGTTACGCGCCTCCGGCGGCTGCGCCGGCGGCTCGATCACCACCGGCGGCGCGCCGCGCGGCTGCATACGCTGGGCGAGCCGCTGCACGGCCGGATCGTTGGGGTCGCGCGCGGCCATCGAACGAAGCGATTCCGGCAGATGGAAATAGATCAGCGGCAGCATGATCGCCGGCAGCGCCGCAGCGATCCAGAACGCGCCGCGCCAACCGAACGGCTCGAGCACGAAGCCCTGCATCAGCGCCCCCATCAAGGCGCCGATCATCGTGCCGGACACGGTGATGGTGCTCATGGTCGCGCGCAGCCGCCGCGGCGCGGCTTCCGATGCGAGCGTCACCAGGATCGGGATCATCGCGGTCCCGCACAGGCCGGCGACGAACCGCAAGGCGGTAAACGGCAGCAGCGAATGGGTGTTGAGGATGCCCAGCGCGCTCAGCATCATGCCGGCGTAACAGACCAGCAGGACACGCGGCCGGCCGAACCGGTCGGCGAAGGGCGGGATGAGGAATGCTCCGATCAGCATGCCGACCTGCTGCGCGACCATCGCCGACGTGATCGCAGTGGTCGGAACGCCGAAATCGGCCGCCAGCTTCGGCAGCACCCAGCCGACGACATAGAGTTCGTAGCCGTCGATCGCGGCCAGCAGCGTGCACAGCACGACCACGGTCACGTGGAAGCGGTTGATCTTCAGACCGTCGAGGAAGCTGTCCACGTCCATCGACCGGGTTTGCCCACCCGTCATCGCACCCTCCTCCTCGGCCTCTTGGGCGGGGATTGAATAGCAGCTGGACGCTCCTGTCAATCGTCTTTGACATATGGGATTCGCTATGTACAAACGACGGAGTGCGGCTGTCCGATAGGATGAAGCCGCGGAAATCCTTCGATAACCAGGGGATGGAAGACCATGCGGCGATCGACCGACCATATATTGACCACGCATGGCGGAAACCTTCCGCGTCCTGCCGACCTCGATGCGCTGCTGGCCGACGCGGCAGCGAACCGCGCCGCGATCGACCGCAGGCTGCCGGAAGCGGTGCAATGGGTGGTCGAACGCCAGATTGCCTGCGGCATCGATATCCTCAACGACGGCGAATATGTGAAGGCCGCCAACAAGGGCAGCTACAGCAGCTACATCCAGGACCGGGTGACCGGCTGGGAAATGCGGGATCGCGATCCGTCGGTCCCGCCGAAGCGGGCGGGCCCGGGCGAACGCGACCGGCGCGACTTTCCCGGCTTCCATCAATCCGGCCTGTGGTTCGCCGGCGCGGGCGGCCCTGTCCGGCCGGGCTTCATGACACCCGGCAAGGCGCCGCAGGCGGCAGCGCGGGAACGGGTCTGCACCGGCCCGCTGCGCTATGTCGGGCAGGAGGCGATCGGCAAGGACATCGACGCGCTCAGGACGGCGCTGGAAGGCCGGTCGGACGTCGACGGCTTCATTGCCGCTCTGGGACCGCTGAGCGCCGGCGCCGGAGCCCGCAACCTGCACTATCGCGACGAGCGCGACTATATGATGGCGGTCGCCGATGCGGTGCGTGAGGAATATAAGGCGATCACCGATGCGGGCCTCATCCTCCAGGTCGACGAGCCGGAATTCGCCACCACCTGGATGTTCTATCCCGACTGGACGGTCGAGCAG
>Ga0182748_1000726_pt1 | contig 33804 bp, 29 predicted proteins | sample eDN3rd37CKraftOP_FD_128877 | JGI IMG/M metagenome (GOLD analysis project Ga0182748, IMG submission 128877) | Enriched Organic Plus compost microbial communities from Emeryville, California, USA - eDNA 3rd pass 37_C Kraft OP (version 2) (version 2) ...
ATCCAGGCGCGGCGGGGCAAAGATATCGATCAGCCAGCAGTCGCCCTGGCTCACGTTGCGGCTGGTATGCATGACCTTGGCCGGAATGACCGTGACCGAAGGGCTGCCGATCTCTACGTGCTCGTCCTCTTTCCACATGTCCATGTCGGGCGTCCATGGCCAGCGCAGGTGATGGACGTACGTACCTTCGACAGCAAGCGAAGCCTGTTCGAAGTCGGCATGCGTGTGGGGGCTGAGTTTGTGCACGTCGCGTGGCACCGTGCGCTTCGCGAGGAAGTTCACCATGAGGTTGGTGCTGCGGAAGATGCGCATGTTCGTATCGGGCCGCACGTAGTCGGCCAGCACGTAATGGCGCAGCTTGAACCCAGCGGGGGGATCCGGCCAAGGTACCAGGGGCGCGACTTCGGGCGCGCCGTCGGCGTAGACGGCATTGTTGGACGAGGCTGCCACCAGGTCGGTCGCGCGATTCGAAAACACGCGCACGATGGTGCCTGAGGCGGTTGCCTCGACCCGGCTCGGCCCAGGGGGCACGATGGTGACGGTTTCGGCCAAGGCCTCGAGGCGTTCTTCGCCGGCCTGGATGCGCGCGCTTCCACGGTGCACGAACACAAAGTACTCGTCGGGGTTGTCGGAGCGCTCGAGTACGGCGCCGGGCTCGACCTGGGAAACGGCGACGACGAAGTTGGCGCCGCGCGTCAGCCACGTGCGAGCCCCCGCGGCCTGTTGCTGGGGTTCGGTTTCATAATGCGCGGCGTAGGTGGCGGGGCGCGGAAGTTGAGCTTGAGCTGTCATGGCTTCTCCTTGCATGCGTGCGGAACGGGCCTCAGCCTTGCGCTCGGCTGCCGGCTACGGCGACTGATTGCGCGCCTTGGCGCAACAGAGATTGATCGGAGCCGATCACGAACCAAGTCGCGCCCTGGGCGGCGAACTCGTCTCGTTCGGCCGCATTGGCGACGAACATCGCGGCGATCTTGCCTGCATCCAGTGCGGCGCGAACGATGCGCGTCGTTGCTTCCAGCACCGCGGGGCTGCGCGAGCCTTCTTCGCCCATGGACAAGGCCAAGTCGGCACGACCCACGAACAGCCCGCCCACGCCCGGCACGGCGGCAATGCGCTCGACGTTGTCCAGGCCCGCGACGCTTTCGATCTGGCACAGCACCAGCGTCTGGTCGCCCGCCTCTTGCGCCTGCTTGTAAGTCATCGTGCCGTAGCCTGCCGCGCGCGGCGAGCTGGAGAACCCGCGCTCACCGCCTTTGTAGCGGGCGCGTGCGACGATTTGTGCCGCCTGTTCCGCCGTGTCGACGTGCGGCACCACGATGCCCGCTGCGCCCATGTCCAGCACGGACAGGATGGTCGATGCTTCGTAGTCGGGCACGCGCACGTAGAGCGGCAGCTGCGCGGCGCGCCCTGCGAGCATCATTAGGTCGATCGCACTGCGGTCGAACGGTGCATGCTCGGCATCGAGCACGCCGAAATCCAGCGCGGTCGTACCGAGTATCTCGACTATGTGCGGCGACACGGTCTTGATGAATGTACCGGCCTTGATCGGTCGGTTGGTGTCAGAAGATGAGCGCGTCATCGATCGTTCCTTCATGAATAGACAACTCCGGGCATCCTCGCCCGGTGGCGCCGGCGCGCCCACGCCCTTGGGCGCGGCACCCTCCGGCTGCGCCGTCAGGCGGTCGGCTCTCCAGGCGGCGACTGCAGCATGGGGCGGTGGAAGATTTCTCCCAATCCGGCGTAATAGGGACCGCCCAACCGGGCGATGGGGCGCATGGCGATGGCGTCGACATGGCGTCCGTTGTATATGGCCTCGGACAGGTGAAAGGCGACGACTTCGCCGATGTACAGCGTGTTCAGCCCGCGTCCGAGCGGCAGCACGTGCTCGAGCCGGCATTCCATCTGTATCGGCGTGGCCGGGATGCGAGGCGGCTTGACGAGGCTGCTTGGCGCGAGTTCAATTCCCAGGGCCTGCGGCTCGCTGACCTCCGGGGGATAGTCGGCGCCGGTCGCGTGCATTAATTCCAAGGTGGCTTCCGTGGCCACGTTGACGACGAACTCGCCCGTTTCCTTGATGTTGCGGGCGGTGTCTTTGAGCACCCCCTTGCGCGACCCGATGTTGACCGCCAGCATGGGCGGGCTGTGGGCGACGTAGTTATACGAGCTGAAGGGCGCTGCATTGACGCGCCCTGACTCGTCCTGCGTCGTAATCCACGCGACCGGCCGGGGCGCGACGCAGCCGACGATGAGCCGATAGGCCTCCTCGGTGCTCATGCCCTCAGTCTTTAGCGTTACAAATCCATTCATCCGAAACTCCCACCGCAGCCTGCGGCGATTCGACTCGAAAAAAACCGCCCTTTCCCGCACAGGCGCTCACGCTGGCCCATGCCGGCAGGCGGGCGGAGCCGGGCCGCGTCCCGGCTCCGCGCTTCTGTTCCAGGCGCGGCGTTGCCCCACGGGAGGCTCAATCCAGCCGGATGTTGGCCTCCTCGATGACGCGTTTCCATTTGGCGCTTTCGACCTTCATCAACGAGTCCAGCTGCTCCGGCGTGCCGCCCCCGACCACGGCGCCGAACTGTTCGAGCTTGGCCCGGCCCTCGGGCGAATCGAGGACGATGTTGATTTCGCGGTTGAGTTTTTCCACGATGGCGCGCGGCATGCCGGCCGGACCCGCCACGGCGAACCACACTGACGCTTCGACGTCGAAGCCCTGTTCGACGGCGGTCGGGACGTTCGGCGTGCCTGGGAAGCGTTTCTTGGACGTCACCGCCAGGCCGTTCATCTTGCCGGCCTGGATCTGCGGGATGAACGCCGTGATGGGGGCGACGATGGCCTGGATCGACCCGCCCATCAGGTCGGTCATCGCGGGCGTGTCGCCTTTGTAAGGCACGGCCAGGAGGTCGGTCTTGGTGGCGTGGCGCAGCAGCTCATAGGCCAGGTGCCCGATGGTGCCGTTGCCCGGGTTGCCGACCGAATACTTGCCGGGCGCCGCCTTGGCGAGCGCGATGAACTCCTTGAGGTCCTTGGCTGGCGTCTTGTCGGTGGAGACGACCACCAGGGGAATCTCGCCCACCAGCACGATGGGCGTGAGGTCCTTGGCCGGATCGTACGGCATGGACTTGTAGAGGTACTTGTTGTTGGCCAGCGGGCCGGACGTCGTCAGCGTAATGGTGTAGCCGTCCGGTGCCGCCTTGGCGACTTGGTCGGTGCCGATGTTGCCGGCCGCGCCGGGGCGGTTGTCGACGACGAACTGCTGGCCGAGCTTTTGGCCGAGCCGCTCGGCGATCAGGCGCGCCACCACGTCCGTGCTGCCGCCCGCCGGGAACGGCACGATGAGCCGCACCGGCTTGTTCGGCCAGGAGGCTGCGTCGTCCTTGGCGTTTGCGGCAGTCGCCGAAAGAGCCAGTATGGCGCCCGCGCAGACAGTGAGGCGTTGGTACTTCTTCATGGGGTCTCCGATCTTTGGTTCGAAATTGAGAAAAGTGCCGCGATCAGCGCAGGGCTCGTTCGCGGTCACGGTTCAGTTCGTCGAGGATGGTCGGCAACCGCCGCTTTGCGTCATCGCGCAGCTGGCGATAGAGGCTGTTGCCGTGGGCATCGATCCCGACGGTGGCGGGGCCCAGGTCCTTGACGCGCAAGGTCACTAGGCGAAACTGAGAGATGTAGTCTTCCCAATGCACGGATACGACTTCCTGGATCGCGCGGGCGAGCAACGTGCAGCCTCCGCCGAGGAAAGACAGGTAAATGCAGCCGGTCTCGCGCATGGCTGCGACGCTTTCTTCGCCCAGCCCGCCTTTTCCGCCGACGATGCGCAGGCCGTAGGCGCGGATGAGGCTGGGCATGAGGGCGTCGTAGCGCGTGCTCGTGGTGGGGTTCATGTACAGCGCTTCATAGCCGGAAGGCGTGTTGCTTTCCCGGTTGTACGAGCTCAAGTGCAGAAACGCGCCTCCCCGTATGTCGATGGGCAGCGGCTTGCCCTGCTCCGCATAGTCGATCATGCGCTGGTGGGTGGGCAGGCCGATGGTGACGACGATGTCGCCGCTCAGGTAGACGATGTCGCCGGCCCGGATGGCCGAGATGTCCGCCTCACTCACGGGAAGGGTCAAGCGATGCGTATTCACGGTGATTCTCCTGCGCCGTCATTCCACGCGCACGACCGTCCCGTCCTCGTAGATGCGGGCACAGGTGCGACGGTTGATCCAGCAGTTGAACGCCACGGCGACCGGCATGAATCCGTGGCTGGCGGAGTAGTCGATGTGCACGGCCATGGCGGTGGTGTCGCCGCCGGTGCCCATGGGGCCGAAGCCCGTGGCGTTGATCGCCTTGAGCAGGCGTTCCTCCATCGCGGCCAGAACCGGCTCCGGGTTGCGCTCGCCGAAGGGGCGTAGCACGCATTCCTTGGCCATCTTGGCGGCGTAGTCGAAGGTGCCGCCTATGCCCACGCCCACCACGATGGGCGGGCAGGGTTGCGAGCCCGCGCGAAGGACGGTGTCGAGGACGTATTTCTCTATCGTTTCGAGTGACGGGTAGACGAAGGTCTCGATGGCTTCCCAGCGTCCCGTGCCCATGGCCTTGGGCGCGCAAACGATCTCCATGTAGTCGGCGCCGTCGATCATGTCGAAGGTGACCAGCGGCATGTTCTTGCCCTCGTAGCTGCGTTGCAGCGTCAAGGGATTGGTCACCATCTTCAGGATGGGAGGGTTGGCGCGCGCCACGAGATCGGCGAATCCGTCGACGATGGCTTGCCGCACGTTGCCGGAGAACGTGACCCGGGTGCCGACGCGGATCATGTATGTGGGAACGCCGACGTCCGAGCAGACGAGATGGTTTTCCGCCTCGGCCGCTTCCGCAGCCTCGACCATGATGCGCAGCGTCTGCTTGCCCAGCTGGACGGTCTCGCGTCGCTCGGCCTGGGCAAGCAATCGTTTCGTGTCGTCCGGTACTTTCTTCAGGGACCACTCGTACAGGGACGAAGTGACGTTCCTGATGATCTCGCTGGAAATAGGCATCGCATACCGCCGTCCGCCGGCTCTCCGTGCTCACGTAAGGCTCGCAGGATGCGTCGGAGGCGGCGGCGGTTCAAGCGAAGTTTTTGCGTTTTTCGCCTATAGAAAAGTAGGGCCCGGCTTAGCCGGGAAGCAAGCCCAACACCTGCGCGCGCATGCGCGCAAGCGCATACACCGTGTTCAGCGTGGGTGCCGGGCATCGGGCCGCGGCGGCGGTCTCCACCAGGGCTCCGAGAATGCTCTCGATCTCTACCGGACGCCCTGCCTCCACGTCTTGCAGCATGGACGTCTTGATGTGCCCCAGGCCGCGGGTGAGTGCGATGCGCTCGCGCGAAGCCACTTGCGCCGGCAGCCCCAGTCGTTCGCCGACCGCGAGCGCTTCGTCCATCATGGTCACGAAGGTCTCGTGCAGGCGCGGGTCGTCGATCATGGCGTCCGTATAAGCGCCCGTCAGCAGGCTTGCGGAATTGAAGCAGGCGTTGCCCAGCAGCTTGGTCCAAATGTCGGCGCGCACGTTGGCGCTCGCCACCGCGTCGAACCCGGCGCGGGCAAATATCGCCGCCACGGCGCTGGCGCGCTCGCTCGTCCCGCCGCGCGGCTCGCCGACGACGACGCGGTTGCCCGAGGCATGGCGCGTGAATCCCGGCTCGGGCGTCGAGGCCGAAGCGAATACCACCGCGCCCAACACTTGGTCGACGGGCAAGTGGGCCTCGATGGAGCCGTCGGGGTCGACGCTACGCAGCCGGGTTCCCGCCAATGGGTGATCCCCGCCTAGGAAAAACCACCATGGGATGCCGTTGAGGGCCGGGATGATCACCGTGTCCGGCCCGACCATCGGTAATATGCTGCGGGCGACATCGCGCAACGCGGGCGCCTTGACGGCAAGGATGATGACGTCTTGGCGACCCAGTTCTGCCGCGTCGTCGCTGGCGCGGACTTTCGGCGCCATCGACCGGCCTTGCGATTCTAGCCGCATGCCCTCCTTGCGCAGCGCTTCCAGGGTGCGACCCCGGGCCAATACCGATACGGTTTCGCCTGCGTCGGCCAGGCGGCCCGCGAAGAGTCCGCCGATGGCTCCGGCACCGACGATGCAGAGGTTGGGATGTTCCGTCATGGTGTTCCTATACGCTTGGGACATGGGCGCCGGCATCTTACCCGAGCCGATGCGGTTCACTTCCGCTTACGAGCTCCGGGAGGACGGCGTGCCCGGACTTCCGGCAAAATGAAGGCTTGAAAATGGGATATGCATTTGGATGAACGTATTCGACTCGATATTGACCCGTGCGCACGTCGATCCTCCCCCGGATTTTCCCCGGTTGCGCATCGCCGGCCGGGACTGCGGTTGGGTGGCTGCCGACGTATTGCAATGGCTCGCTCCATTCGCGGGTGAAATCCGGGTTGACCCCGGCGTGGTGCACCTGCTGCCGGGATGGGACGGGTCCGGGGACCTCCCGGAACGGACGGCGGCGGTCAATGATTTGCTGTCCCGCATTGCGCAGGCCTTGTCCCAGGCCGGCAGGCTCAACGGCTGGCGCAATGAGCTGCTCGACGTCATTGCCGACGATTGCACTGTACTCGGCGTGATCGAGCGCGCCGCGGTCCGGCCGCTCGGCATCGCAACGCACGCGGTGCACTTGAATGCATGGACCGACAACGGGCAGTTGTGGATCGCCCAGCGCTCGTTTACCAAGACGACCGATCCGGGCATGTGGGACACGCTCGTGGGCGGGCTCATCAGCGCCGGCGAAACGCCGGAGAGCGCCCTGCTGCGCGAGAGTTGGGAAGAGGCCGGCCTGTTGCCCCATCATCTTCAGTCGGGGCGGCGTAGCGGGCAGTTCTCGGTGCGGCGCATTCTGCCCGAGGGCTACCAGATCGAGCACGTGACGGTAGTCGACATCGTGCTCGGCCCGGAGGTCGTACCCGAGAACCAGGACGGCGAAGTCGCGGCGCTCAAGACGGCCTCCCCCCAGGAAGTGCTGCAAATGATCGCCGACGGTGCATTCACCTTGGAAGCGGCGCTTGCCATGCGCGCCAGCCTGGGCGCTTACGTCCAGCCGGCGGTGGCCGCGGCGAGCGAGGACATGGCGCCGGAAGCGGCCCGGCTTAGCTTTTGACCGGGGCGGCTTGCCGCGCCCGCTGCCATTCGTCGATGGCTGCCCTGGCCGGTTCTGGCAGGCCGGTGACGTCGACCGTGCGCCGGCGATTCATGATCATCTCGGCATAGGGAATGGCCAGCGCGGCGACCTCGGGGCTCAGCGCATGCTCTTCCCCCGTGGAGGGCTTGCGGGCGCGCCAGAAATTGATGGCTTCCTCGAGCTCGGTGAGGGTGATTTCCATGGGGGGCATTCTGGCAGACTTTTTCCTGGCCGGCGGAAACATTCGGTCAATTCCGATACACAAAGCACAAGGCCTGGCCGGGCGCGGAAACAACCCAGAAACGGATGTGGATGTACCTTACGTGAATCTTACGTTGGGAGCAGCATGATGTTCTTGGATTCGTTCTCCGCTTCATCGGCAGGCCGCGATGCGCTCGCGCGTGCTTATCCCGTCATGCGCGGGGCGGCGGCGCTGCATCCCTTGCTGGCGGCCGCTGCGATCAGTGTCATGGTGCTGTCCGCGGTGGGCGTGGGTGTCTTGACGGGCCTGTTGCCCTCGCCGCTGGCTAAGCCCGCGGCGCCCCAAGAGGTAGTCGAGGCCGAGCCGCCTGTTTCGGTAAGCGGGCGTGATTTCGGCAAGGCGGCGGCCCATATCCCGGCCCGCAAAGCGGCCGCTGTGGAACCGCGCGATGTGCCTGGCCGCGAGGCAGGCCGCACCGCCCAGGCCGCCGCGCCCGCCCCGCGCGAGCCTGTCCGCACGGCCGCCGCGGTATGTGCCGACTGCGGCACCGTGCAGAGCATGCGTGCCCTGCAGGTCGAGGGCCAGGGAACCGGGCTGGGCGCCGTGGGCGGCGGCGTGGTGGGCGGCGTCGTCGGCAACCAGATCGGCGGCGGCAGTGGCCGCGCGGCTTTCACTGTTCTCGGGGCCATAGGCGGCGCCCTCGCCGGCAATGAGATCGAAAAGCGCGCCCGCACCTCCACGCGCTACGAACTTACCGTGCGCATGGACGACGGCAGCGTCCGCACCTTCCATAGCGCGACGCCTTACCCCTGGCGCGCGGGCGATCCGGTGCGCGTGGTGGACGGCGCTGTGGTGGCCCGTAGCGGCGGCGACCGCGCGCAGGCGACGCGCGTGAGTGATTACAACTGATCCCCGCCGGGGCGGCGGGGCGCGCCCCGCGGCGACTCAGGCGGACTTGCGGCGTCGCTTGAGGGCTAGCATGGTGCCTCGGCAGGACGGCGCGCCGCACAGGCAGCGGTAGTTTTTCTTGAGGGTGGGGGTGATCCGCTCGTCGATCACGAGCCCATAGTCGTAATTGAGTTCCTCGCCGCGCTCGATAGGCCGCAAGGACACGATGAAGACGCGGCCGTCCTCGGTTTCCTCGGCCTCGCAATTGGGCTCGCAGCAATGGTTGATCCACCGGGCATCATTGCCCTGGCTGCCGCCATCGATGACCTTGCCGTTTTCCAGCGCGAAGAAGAACGTGTGATAAGGGTCTTCCGGGTTGACCGGATGGCGCCGGTCGGCCTCGGCGGCCGAGATGCGCTCGCCCGCGTATTCGAGAATGCGGGTGCCTGCCGGAATCTTGCGAGCGGCGAAGACCCCGGTGCCGTGGACGCGCGAGCGGCGCACGACGTACCAGGATTTGCCGGCGGGCGGCGGGTCGACGTCTATCCGTTCGGGCGCGGGCGGCTCGGCCACGGGTGCCTTGCGCGCCCGGCTGGGCGACTTCTTTTTTGCGGTCATGGAAAGGGGCTCTAACTCGAGGTCTTGGCCGCTGCCTTCTTGGCGGCTTTTTTCGCCGGCGCTTTCTTGGCAGCAGTCTTGGTCGCGGCTTTCTTGGCTGCCTTCTTGGCAGGCGCTTTCGCGGTGGCTTCGTCACCTTCCGCCGCGCCTTGGGCCGCGCTCTTCTTTGCCGTAGCCGCGGCGCCCGCCGCCTTGCCGGCCTTGGCGGGGCGCGGCTCGAATTCGAAGCCGATCTTGCCGTCGTCCTGACGAACAAGGAAGGCCTTGAACTTGCGGTTGGTGCGGCTCGATACGAAGTTTTGCAGCAAATCCGTGCGGCCTTCGGTCAATAGTTTGGCCATCTGCTCGGGGCTGACTTCCTGCTGCAGGATGACTTTGCCGGAGCGGAAATCGCACGTGCGTTGCGGGCCTACCGACTTCTCGCATACGTAGCTCATGCCGTGCTCGAACACGTGAGCCTCGCACTTCGGGCATGGTCCGACGGGCGTTTGGCCGGAGAAATCCACCGCTTCGGAGGAGTCATCATCATCCTGGCCGAAATCGAACTCCAGCTTGTAGTCGTCGGTAATGCGCAGGATGGCCGAGAACGGACGCCCCATCTTGCTGATGAAGCCATTGAGCGGCCCGATCTCGCGCTTGGCCAGCAGTTCTTCGACTTCCTGCAGTTCGAAGGTGCGCCCGCCCGGGTGCTTGCTGATGGAAAAATCACAGGCCGTGCAGGCGTAGCGGCGATAATTTTCCTTGACCACGGCGCCGCACTTCGGGCACGGGGTGGAGAGCGTGGCGTAATCGCCCGGCACCGTATCGCGGTCGTACTCCTTGGCCCGCTTGACGATGATCTGCGTCATCTGCGCGATTTCGCGCATGAACTCTTCGCGCGCCAGTTGCCCTTTCTCGATCTGTGCGAGCTTGTATTCCCATTCGCCGGTGAGCTCGGGCGAAGTCAGTTCGTCCACGTCCAGGCCCGACAGCAGCGTCATCAGCTGGCGCGCTTTCGCGGTAGGAATTAATTCGCGGCCTTCGCGGCGCAGGTAGCCTTCGTTGATCAGCCCTTCGATGATGCCCGCCCGGGTGGCAGGCGTGCCGAGCCCGCGGCCCGCCATGGCTTCACGCAGTTCCTCGTCGTCCACCAGTTTCCCGGCGCCTTCCATGGCCGACAGCAGCGTGGCTTCCGTGTAGCGCGCAGGCGGCTTGGTGGCGAGCCCGATGGCTTCCACGGTTTCCGTGCGCACCTGCTCGCCGGGCGCAACCGGTACCAGATTGGCGTCCTCGCCTTGGGCGTCGCGCCCGTAGACGGCCATCCACCCGGGATTGACCAGCACCTTGCCTTCAGTCTTGAAATGATGGCCGGCCACTTCGGTGATGCGGGTCGTGACCAGGAATTCGGCGGGCGGGTAAAACACCGCGAGGAAGCGCTTGACCACCAAGTCGTACAGCTTTGCCTCGGCTTCGCTCAGTTCGCGCGGCGCCTGCATCGTGGGGATGATCGCGAAGTGGTCCGACACCTTCTTGTTGTCGAACACGCGGCGGTTGGGTTTGATCCAGCCGCTTTCCAGGACCTGCTTGGCGAAGGGCGCATAGGCCGGCCGCGTGCCGACCAGCGTTTCCATGGTTTGCCGCACGGTTCCCAGGTAATCTTCCGGCAGATAACGTGAGTCCGTGCGCGGATACGTCAGGGCCTTGTGGCGCTCATAGAGGGACTGGGCCAGCGCGAGCGTGGTCTTGGCCGAAAAACCGAAGCGCGAGTTGGCTTCCCGCTGCAGGGTGGTGAGGTCGTAGAGCAGCCCGGAAAGCTGCGTGGACGGCTTGGATTCCTCCGTGACCGATCCCGGCCGCTCGCGGCAAGCCGCCACGACCGAATCGGCCGCGGCCTGGGTCCATAGGCGCGAATCGCGCTTCTCGGGGTCCTGGGGATCCTTGACGTGGTTGGGATCGAACCAGCGGCCCTCGTACAGCCCGGCGGCCGCGACGAATTGCGCGCGTACTTCCCAGTAGTCGCGCGGCTCGAACCGGCGAATCCGCTCTTCGCGCTCGAAGACGATGGCCAGGGTCGGGGTTTGGACCCGGCCCACAGTGGTCTTGAAGAAGCCTCCGTCCTTGCTGTTGAAGGCCGTCATGGCACGGGTGCCGTTGATCCCCACGAGCCAGTCGGCTTCGGCGCGGGAGCGGGCGGCGGCCTCGAGCGGCCGCAGCGCGGCGTCGCTGCGCAGGTCGGCGAAGGCTTCGCGTATGGCTTCCTGGGTCATGGACTGGAGCCACAGGCGCCGGATCGGCTTGTTGGTCTTGGCGTACTGCGTGATGTAGCGGAAGATCAGTTCGCCTTCGCGCCCCGCGTCACAGGCGTTGATGAGCGAGTCGACATCCTTGCGTTTGATCAGGCGCACCAGCAGGCGCAGGCGCTCCTCCGAGCGCTTGTCCGCAGGGCCGAGCTCGAATTCGTCCGGGATCACCGGTAAGTGCGCGAAACTCCATTTGCCCTTGACCGGATCGTTGGGCGCCACGAGAGTAAGCAGGTGCCCGACGCTGGACGCCAACACGTACTCGTCGCTTTCGAAGTAGTCGCCTTCGCGCTTGAATCCGCCTAGTGCGCGGGAAATGTCCAGCGCGACCGAGGGTTTCTCGGCGATGATCAGAGTTTTGCCCATTGACTTCCAGTAGAACGGAGCCGACGCATGACATTAATAAATTAGCGCGTCAAAGCGCCGGATAATACGGGGGGAATTTTGTGATGTGCAAGTCGGGCGGGCGCGGCGACCGGCAAAAATGCCTCGTGCCGCATGCAGCCGCCCCGCGCTCGAGCGGGTGCCGGGCGTCCGCTCCCGGCCGGGCTCGCGAAGGGAGATTAATGCAATTGCCGGGCGCTGCCGTCTTCCAGCAGCTCTTCCAGGATGAGATTGTCGATCTCGGTTTCCTGGCTCCACAGCACCATCAGCACGATGATCTTGAGCTTGTCCAGCGGGACCGGCGATTCGCCCAGGGCGAAGGCACGGTCGATGACGATTTCGCGCAGGGGGGACGAGAGCACGCCCGCCGACTCCAGGAAGGCGATGAAACCAACGGCTTCCGAGCCGAGTTGGCGATATTCGGCATCGGCATAGACTCGGCAGCCGGTGCTGGGAATGAGGGCGAGATCGACGCAACGATGGGTGGATTCGGCAAGCCCCGACAACCAGGTCAGGGCGTCGTCGATTTCATCGTCTTCGAAGCCGGCGGCGGCGAGTTTGCGCGCCAGCGTTTCCGGGTCGGGGCACGCTTCCGGCGTGTAGTAGTTCTCGAAGAGGTAGACGAGAATTTCGAACATAAGTCAGCGTGTAAGGCTGGATCCACTGTACGCTGAATTGCAGCCCTAGGCAAATGGCAGAGTATTTACCGCTCAAGCTTCGTGTGGCGGGCATACGACTTGGTAGCGCCCGCCTCCGAGCCGCGCGACCCGCCCTCGTAGCTCGAGGTCGAGCAGCCGGGCCTGGAGGTCGGGGATGGCGAGGCCGCTGCGCCGGGCCAAGTCATCGAGCGCGACCGGGCCGTATCCCATGGCGGCGAGCAGCTCGTCCCGGACGGGCGCCGTTTCGCCTTGCGCACGGCGGATGAGGTCATCCGGGCCGCACAGTTCCTCGAGTACGTCTTCCGGCGATTCCACGAGTTTGGCGCCTTGCCGGATCAGGGCGTGGCACCCGCGCGACAGCGGGGAGTGGATCGAGCCAGGGATGGCGAACACGTCCCGCCCCGCCTCGGCCGCCAACCGCGCGGTAATGAGCGAGCCGCTGCGGGCGGCAGCCTCGGCCACCAGCGTGCCGCGCGCCAGGCCGGCAACCAGCCGGTTGCGGCGGGGAAACTGGTGCGCCAGGGCCGGCGTGCCGAGGGGGAGCTCGGAAACCAGGGCGCCGGCGGCCTCGATGCGGGCGGCCAGCTTGCGGTTGCGGGCGGGATAGACCACGTCGGCGCCCGTGCCGACCACTGCCACCGTCCCGCCCTCCGCTTCCAGCGCGCCTTCGTGTGCGGCGGTATCGATGCCCAGGGCCATGCCGCTGATGATGCACCACCCTTCCCTCGCCAGGCGTCGCGCGAAGGCGCGCGCGGTGGACAGGCCGTCGGGCGTGGCATGGCGGGCTCCGACGATGGCGATGGCCGGCCGCGTCAGCCAGCCCGGATCGCCGGCCACGTATAGCATCGGAGGTGGATCGTGTATGTCGAGCAGGCAGGGCGGATAGCCGGCATCCGCCAGTGTGAGCACCTGGTGGCCGGGCGTGTCGCACCAGCGCAGCGTGCGCTCGAAGGTTTCCCGGAACTCGTCCGACGGCGGGCGGGTGAGCTGGTCCGCGACGGCGGCGGGCAGGTGCTCGGCCAGCACTGGACGGGGTTGGGCGTAAATGTGCTGGGGGAGCCCGAAAATGGCCAGGAGTTGGCGCACGGTTGGCGGACCGAGGCCGGGTTCGAGCGTGAGCCGAAGCCAAGCGGCGAGTTCTTCGGGGGGATGGGCGAGGGGCATGCCAGTGGAACAGGGTGTGGGCCCAGGGCGGGCGCCGTCGGCCGGTATGTAACCATGCGACGGGGACTCGGGATAGGGCCGCTCGGACAGCAAAGACCGAGCTCAAGCGTGCCGAACTTTTGCGGCGTTCCAGCCTCAAACCCCCAGGCCGAGGGCGGCGCCGCGGCGGGAACCTGTGTTATCTTGGTCCTTGGAATGCGGCCAGCCGGCCCCATTTACGAGAAAAGTGAAGATGCCCCGGAATGCGGGGCCATGCGATCAATCATGGCATTGCTACCCATTCTCCATTATCCCGACGCGCGCTTGCACAAGAAGGCCAAGCCGGTAGCGGCGGTCGACGACCGGGTTCGCCGCATCGTGCGCGACATGGCCGAAACCATGTACGCTGCGCCGGGCATCGGGCTGGCGGCCACCCAGGTAGACATCCACGAACGCATCGTGGTGATCGATGTCTCCGAAGACCATAGCGATCTGCTCGTCCTCATCAATCCCGTCATCACCTGGAAAAGCGAAGAAACGCAGGTGTATGAGGAAGGCTGCCTGTCGGTTCCCGGCATCTACGACGAAGTCAAGCGCGCGGCCCGGATCAAGGTAGAGGCGACCAACGAGAAGGGCGAGCGCTACGAGTTCGAGGCGGACGGGCTGCTGGCGGTCTGCGTGCAGCACGAGCTCGACCACTTGGATGGCAAGGTGTTCGTGGAGTACCTATCCCAGCTCAAGCAAAGCCGGATCAAGACCAAGCTGCGCAAGCTGCAGGCAGCCTAGCGCCCCTGCCTGGGGCGCGGGTCACGGTATCATTCCCCTCTCGAATCACACCCCGCGTTACGTCCTGGAAGCGGTAGCCTGCGCTTGAACGGGCTCTCATGGATGAGGCCAGTCCAAGGGAGGGAGCTTCCTTGCGGCGTTGCGCAACCGGCGTCTTTTGCCGGCCTGGCGGCCGCGAGCACCGGCGGCGAGGCAGGAGGCCTCGCGCTGCGCGGCGCAGGGTTTCCCTTGGATTTCAAATGCGATTAGCCTTTGCCGGTACGCCGGAATTCGCCCGAGTCGCCTTGAAGGCGCTGCTTGCCGCCGGGCATGAGATCGTCCTCGTCCTGACCCAGCCCGACCGGCCTGCCGGCCGCGGCTTGAAGCTAACCCCCAGCCCGGTCAAGACCGAGGCGCAGGCAGCCGGCATATCCGTGATCCAGCCACGCAGCCTGCGCCTGGACGGCAAGTTTCCCGAAGAGGCCGCGCAGGCGCACGAGTCCTTGCGCGGGGCCAATGTGGACGCGATGATCGTGGCAGCCTACGGCCTGATCCTGCCGCAGTCCGTGCTCGACATGCCCCGTTTTGGCTGCCTGAACATCCATGCCAGCCTGCTGCCGCGCTGGCGGGGGGCAGCCCCGATCCAGCGCGCCATCGAGGCAGGCGACGGCGAGACGGGCGTCACCATCATGCAGATGGATGCCGGCCTGGATACGGGCGACATGCTACTCAAGGAGGCGATCCCGATCGGGCCGGACCAAACCGCCGGCGAGCTGCACGACCGGCTGGCCGCACTGGGTGGGGAATTGATCGTACAGGCGCTCTCGCGGCTGGAGGCCGGCGAGCTGGTTGCCACGCCGCAGCCCGAAGACGGCGTGACCTACGCGGCAAAGCTGGGCAAGGCCGAAGCTGCCCTCGATTGCACCCGGCCGGCCGACGAACTGGCGCGCCGCGTCCGGGCGTTCAATCCGGTCCCCGGCGCCACGCTGCGCCTGCCGGGGCTCGCCGAGCCGGTCAAGGTGTGGCGGGCCCGGGCGCTGGAAACGCAGGCGGGCGCCGCCCCGGGCAGCGTCCTGGCGGCCGGCCCCGAGGGCATCGACGTGGCCACTGGCCGGGGCGTGTTGCGCTTGACCGAACTGCAGAAAGCCGGAGGCAAGCGCCAGCCGGTGGACGTGTTCGTGCGAGGTTGGCAACCTGGAGCCGCCGGATGACCCAGTCCGCATCCGCCGGCGCCCACTCGGCGCCGTTATCGGAAGTCCTGCTCAACGCGGCACGCGCAGTCCAGGGCGTGCTCGCCGGGGTCTCGCTCACGGATGCCCTGGCGCGCCTGCCCGCGCCGCTGCGTCCCGCGGCACAGGCGGTGTCGTTCCATGCCATGCGCTATCTGGGCCGGGCCCGCGCCGTCAAGCAACACCTCATCGCGCGCAAGCCTGCCGACCCGCTGTTGGATGCGCTGTTGCTGACGGCGTTTTCCCTGCTGGTCGTCGACGAGCGCGAGACCGCGGCATCGGGCGTCAAGTACGCCCCCCACACCGTGGTCGACCAGGCTGTCCGGGCGGCGTCCGGCCAACGTTCGCTGGCGCCTTTCAAAGGCTTGGTCAACGGTAGCCTGCGACGGTTCTTGCGTGAGCGCGACGGGGTGCTCGCCGCGGTGGCGCGCCGGCCCGAGGCCGTCTGGAACCATCCGGAGTGGTGGGTGAGGCGACTGCGCATCGATTATCCGGATCACTGGGAGGCGCTGCTGCGCGCCGCGAACCAGCCCCCGGCGATGGTCCTGCGCGTCAATCGCCGCCGGGCCGACCGGGAAGCCGTGCGGCAGGCTTTCCGCGACGCCGGCATCGAGGCCTGGCCGGTAGGCGAGGTGGGGTTGGCGTTGGCGCAGGCGCGGCCCGTCCACCAATTGCCCGGGTTCATCGAAGGGTGGTGGTCGGTCCAGGATGCCGCCGCACAGCTGGCTGCGCCGCTGTTGCAGGTGCGGGACGGCATGCGGGTGCTCGATGCGTGCGCCGCCCCGGGCGGCAAGACGGCGCATTTGCTGGAGTTGGCCGACCTCGATCTACTCGCGCTGGATGTCGACGCCGAGCGGCTCGCAAGGGTGGACGCCAACCTGGAGAGGCTGGGGCTCTCGGCCCGCACGAAGGCGGCAGACGTCGCTGACCTGGACGGCTGGTGGGATGGAAAGCCTTTCGATGCCGTGCTGGCCGACGTGCCATGCTCGGCATCGGGCATCGTCCGGCGGCATCCGGACATCCGGTGGCTGCGCCGGGAAAGCGACATCGATGCCACCGCAGCGTTGCAGGCGAAGATCGTCGACGCCTTGTGGCAGGTGGTGGCGCCCGGTGGTAAATTGCTTTACGCAACCTGCTCGATTTTCCCCGCGGAGGGGGTCAAGCAAGCCGAAGCCTTCCAGCTGCGGCACCCCGACGCGAAGCGGTTGCCTGCACCGGGGCAATTGCTTACGCAGGCGGAGCCTGATCGGCCGGCCGAGCAGCACGATGGTTTTTTCTACGCGTTGTTTGCCAAGGTTTGATCATCTTCCGACTTCTTCGCGTCGTCCACCTGCCGGCCCTGCTCCTGGTGCTGTTCTGGAACAGCATGGTTGCGGCCGCCGAGCCGGCCGTCCAGTCCGTGACGGTGACCGAGCGCGGTCGCGACCTCCTGCTGAGCGCAGACGTTTCCCTGAATCTGAATAGCCAGTTGGAAGATGCGGTCTCGCGCGGGCTGCCGCTGTATTTCTCCGTCGAGGTAGAGATCAGGCGGCCGCGCTGGTACTGGTTCGACGAAGTCGTGCTCTCTTCCACCCAGAGCTGGCGCATCGTCCACAATCCGCTTACGCGGCAGTGGCGGGTACATACGGGCAACCTGGCGCTGCCCGTGGGGTCGCTCGCGGAAGCCTTGTCCGTCGTGCGCCACGTGCGCAATTGGCGCATCGGCGACCGCGACCAGTTGCGCGCCGAGGAACGTTACGCAGGGCGGCTCAGGGTGCGCTTCGACATTTCGCAGCTTTCCAAGCCGTTCCAGGTCAACGCGCTCAATAGCAGCGACTGGTCGCTTGCGACGCCGTGGACGGAGTTCGAGGTGCGCATCGGCAAGGAGGCATCGGCGCCGGCCAATGCCGCGCCTGCGCCTTCCCCCCAACCGGGCTTACCTCCTCCGCCCGTGCCGCCACCAGGGCCAGGTGGCGCGTCGCCCACGACCGCTCCCGGCCAGGCCGCCCCGTCGTCATACCCGCAGGAATCCGCGACGGCTCCAGCCAGGCCGTCGCCCGCCCCTCATCCTTCCAACGACAGCCCTAGGCCTGGTCATTCCGGCAACGCCGACGCGCCTGGCGGGCATGGCTTGGCCTTGCCCGGCGCCGCTTCAGGCCATCGCCCCGGGGTGGGGTTGTCGCCGCCCGCGGAGTCCCCATGATGCGTATCCGTCGCGTGCGGCTCATGAACCGTTTCTTGCGCGTCCTGCTTGGCGTGGCAGGCATCAGCGCGCTGCTGCTCTTGTTCCTGCTTGCCTGGTCTACCGGCAACTCGTCGCGCCTGGAAGAGCATTACGCGCTCCTGCTCGGGCTGAACGCAATCGTGGCCCTGGTGCTATTCGTCTGGGTAGTCGTGCTTGCCGTGCGCCTGGGCAGCCAGCTGCGGCGCGGCCAGTTCGGCGCCAAGCTGACCTCGCGCTTCGCCCTCGCGTTTGCGTTGGTGGGTGTGGTGCCCGGGGTATTGATCTACATGCTGTCGGTGCAGTTCCTGTCCCGCTCCATCGAATCCTGGTTCAATGTCCGGGTCGACACCGCGCTCGAATCGGGGCTGAACCTCGGCCGGGCCGCGCTGGATTCGCAGCTGCAGGAGATGAACGCCAAGGCACGCACGATGTCGATCGAGTTGGGCGATACGCCGGAAGCGAGCATCGGTTTGTCGCTGACGCGCTTGCGGGAGCAGGTGGGCGTGCAGGAGGCCATGGTATTCACCGCCAGCGGGCGGGTCCTCGCCTGGTCCACCAATACCTACGGTTCGCTCGTGCCGGAAGCGCCTCCGCCCCAGATCCTGCGGCAATTGAGAATTTCGCGGTCGTATGCGGCGGCGGAGGCGAACAGCGCCTCCAGCCCGACGACGCTGGAGGGCGTGCAGGGGCCGTTGGGCACCACGCGCGATACGCCCAACGGCGGCGCGTTGAGGCTGCGCGTGATCGTGCCGATCGCTCCGTTGGGGGGCTTCGAGTTGCCCGGTGTCCCGGAGTCGCGCTATTTGCAGCTGATGCAGGCTGTGCCCGACCAGATCGCGCGCAATGCCGAGGAGGTGCAGAGCGGGTACCGGGATTACCAGGAGCTCTCGCTTTCGCGCGTGGGGTTGCGCAAGCTGTACGGCATCACGCTGACGCTGGCATTGCTGCTGGCGGTGTTCGCTGCCATCGCGGCGGCCTTCTCGCTGTCCTCGCGCCTGGTGCGCCCCTTGCTCCGGTTGGCCGAAGGCACCCAGGCGGTCGGGGTTGGCGACTATCGCCCTATTCCCGAGCCGCCCCAGCGCGACGAACTGGGGCAGCTGACCCGCTCTTTCAATGCCATGACGCGCCAGCTCGAGGAGGCGCGGCGCATGGTCGAGAGCAACCGGCGCCAGCTCGAACGCAGCAACGTGTACCTGGAAAGCATTCTGTCGAATTTGTCGTCGGGGGTGCTGGTGTTCGACGAGGCGTTTCGCGTGACGATGGTCAACCGCGGCGCGCAGCAGATCCTGCGGGTGGATCTGCGCGCGGTGACCGGCCGCCCCCTGGAGACGGTCGACGGCCTGACGGATTTCGCCCAGACCATACGGACCGCGTTCGCCGAGCATGCCGCCGCGGGCACGGGCCGCCAATACTGGCAACAGCAATTCGAGATCGTGCGGCCGCCGCCGGCCGATGCCGCGCACGAGGGAGAAAGTAACAAATCCGGCTTCGCGTCGGACGACAATACGATTACCCTGCTGGCCCGAGGATCGCATTTGCCGGTCGCAGGTGCCAGCGGGGGCTATGTGGTAGTGTTCGACGATATCACCGAGGTTATTTCTGCGAATCGCGCCGTGGCGTGGGGTGAGGTGGCGCGGCGGCTGGCGCACGAGATCAAGAACCCGCTGACCCCCATCCAGTTGTCTGCCGAACGCATTGCCCTCAAGTTGGCCGATAAGCTGGCTCCGGCCGATGCGGAGATGTTGAAGCGGTCGACCACTACCATCATCAACCAGGTGAGCTCGATGCAGCGCATGGTGGACGATTTCCGCGAGTATGCGCGCACGCCCCCGGCCCAGCATCAGTTGCTCGATCTGAACGACCTGGTAGCAGAGGTATTGACGCTGTACGGCTGGGACCCCGCAGGCGGCGTGCTGAAAGCCGGCACGGGCAGCATCGCGCTGGCCGTCGAGCTCGAAGCGGGGCTGCCTCGCGTACGCGGCGATGCGACGCAGCTTCGGCAGGTCATCCACAACCTGATCGCCAACGCGCGCGACGCGATCGAGGAAAAGGCCAAAGAGGCTGCCAGGCAGTCGGGGGCAGCGGCGGAGCTGGGACCGGACGATCGCATCTCGGTCAGCACCCGGCTCATCAACACGCCCTTGCCCGACGGCCGCGACCATGCTTCGATCAAGTTCATGGTGACCGACACCGGAACCGGTTTCGCCGCCCGCATCCTGCAGCGCGCCTTCGAGCCTTACATTACGACCAAGGCGCGCGGCACGGGCCTCGGGTTGGCGATCGTCAAGAAAATCGTCGAAGAGCACGGAGGCAGAATTGATCTTGCGAACCGGCCCGAAGGAGGGGCAATGGTCTCTATACTATTTACTCGGATCGCCGGGGGTACCGATGCTGCACATGGCACCGCGCATTTGTCCGAGACTGCAGGGGCGCAGTCTGCGTAACAGAGGTTTCTAAGATATGGCCAGAATTTTGGTGGTTGACGACGAGGTCGGCATCCGCGAACTGCTGTCGGAGATTCTTTACGACGAGGGGCATACGGTCGATTTGGCCGAGAACGCCGCTGCAGCCCGCGCGCTGCGCGCCGCCCACCGTCCCGACGTGGTGCTGCTCGATATCTGGATGCCCGATACGGATGGCGTGACCTTGCTCAAGGAATGGGCGTCGCAAGACCTGCTCGACATGCCTGTGATCATGATGAGCGGCCACGCGACCATCGACACCGCGGTCGAGGCGACGCGCATTGGCGCAGTCGACTTTCTCGAGAAGCCCATCACCATGACCCGCCTGCTCAAGACCATCGCCGCGGCGCTCGAGCGCGGGCGCGCCGGCATCAAGCCCCCCCCGGCGCCCGCCGCCGCGCGTTCGGCATCGTCGCCCTACCCGGCATCGTCCCTGGCCGCAGGCGACGGTATGCGGGCGTCGAGCCCCAGCCTCGTATCGCCGGCCGAGCGCAATGCGGGCGCGCCCCCATCCGCGCACGATGCACAGGCCCGGTCTCCGCTCCTGTCCGTTTCGCTCGACCTGCCCCTGCGCGAAGCGCGCGACGCATTCGAGCGCGTCTATTTCGAGCACCACCTGGCGCGCGAAGGGGGCAGCATGACCCGCGTGGCAGACAAGACAGGCCTGGAGCGCACCCACTTGTATCGCAAGCTCAAGCAGCTCGGGATCGAGCTGTCGCGCAAACGGAATGCGTAAGCCAGTCCGGCCTCGTGCGGCCTGAGCCGCAAGGCGGCGAACCGGGGAAGCGGGCCGCAATCGCCCGGATCGGGAGTGGGTGGCGGGCCGGAGCAGTGTTTTTGCGAGTGCAATCTGGCCGTAAACGGCGATGCAGGCGAGCCCTCGCGGTGGATAAGTGACATGAAGATTCTGATACTCGGCGCGGGGCAAGTGGGGACCAGCGTTGCCGAGAACTTGGTGTCCGAGCACAACGACATCACGGTCATCGACACGGATGGCGCCCGGCTGGCGATGCTGCAGGACCGCCTGGACTTGCGCGGGCTGATGGGCAACGGCACGCATATTTCTACCTTGCAGGAAGCCGGCGCCGCAGACGCCGATCTGTTCATTTCCTGCGCCACTGCCGACGAGACCAATCTCGTGGCGTGCAAGCTTGCCAAGCGCGTGTTTAACGTGCCGCGCTGCATCGCCCGGGTCCGGTCGTCGGAGTTCCTCGACCATGAGGAACTGATGGGCGAGGACGGGTTCGATGTCGATCACTTGATCTGCCCCGAGCGCAGTGTCACGCGCTATATCGAGAAGCTGGTCGAGATCCCGGAAGCCTTGCAAGTGGTGGAATTTGCAGGCGGCAGGGTGTGTGCCGTTACCGTGCGGGCCGCCGCAGGCAGTCCGTTGGCCGGCCAGCCCATCCAGAGCCTGCGCGACCGCTTGCCCGCCGCCGACGTCCGCATCATTGCGATTTTCCGGAACGGCCGCCTGGTCAAGCCCGACGGCGACACCTGCATCGAACCGGCCGACGAGGTCTTGTTCCTGGCCGATACGCGCCACGTGCGCGCCATCATCCGCGAGCTGCGGGAGAGCGACAAGCGCGTCAAGCGCGTGATGATCGCCGGCGGGGGCAATATCGGGCTGAGGTTGGCCAAGAGCATCGGTGACCACTGCGACGTCAAGATCATCGAGCAAAACCGCAGGCGGTGCGAATTGCTGGCTACCCAGCTTCCCAGCCGCGTCCTTATCCTGAATGCCGACGCCACCGACGAGAATCTGCTCGAGGAAGAGAACGTCGCCGAAATGGATCTATTCCTCGCGCTGACCAGCGATGATGAAGACAACATCATGTCGTCGCTGCTCGCCAAGCGGATGGGGGCGCGCCGGGTGATCGCCCTGATCGGCCGCAAGAGTTATGGGGAGCTGATGGAGGGTGGCCGCATCGACATCGCGATCTCTCCGTCGGAGGCGACTATCGGCGAACTGCTCCGGTACGTCCGCCGCGGTGACGTCGTCGCCGTCCATCGCCTGCGGCACGGTGTCACCGAGGCCTTGGAGGCGATCGCCCACGGCGACGCCAAGTCCTCCCAAGTGGTCGGCCGCCGCATCGAGGACATCAACCTGCCTGCCGGTGCGACGATAGGCGCCATCGTGCGCCATGAGGAAGTCTTGATGGCCCACCACGATACCGTCATCGAACCCGACGACCACGTCATCGTGTTCGTGGCGAACCAGCGGTTGATTGCGCAGGTGGAGAAACTCTTCCAGGTCTCGGCGACCTTCTTTTGACCCGGACCGCCCAGTCATGCGCAAACTGCTTCCGGTCTTGCACGTCCTGGGCCTGGTCATCGTCCTGTTCTCGATGACCATGGCGATTCCCCTGGCCGCGTCCTTCGTCTTCGCAGACGGCGCCAAGGATGCCTTCATCCGGGCCTTGGTCGCTGGTTTGGCGGCCGGGGCGCTGTTGAGCCTGGCGACCCGAAGCCGACGGCGCGAGTTGACGCCCCGGGATGGGTATCTGCTGGTCTCGCTCGTGTGGACGGTCTTGGCGGTGATCGCCATGCTGCCGCTGGTTTTTTATTACCGCCAAGCGGGCATGCCACTGTCGATCACCGACGCCTATTTCGAGGCCATGTCCGGATTGACGACGACTGGCGCCACCGTCCTGACGGGCCTGGATGCGCTGCCTCCGTCCATTAACGTCTGGCGCTGCACGCTGAACTGGATAGGAGGCATGGGCATCCTGGTGCTTGCCGTTGCCATCCTGCCCATGCTTGGGGCCGGCGGCAGCCAGATATTCCGGGCCGAAACCCCGGGCCCCATGAAGGACGAGAAGCTCACGCCGCGGATCACGGGTACCGCCAAGGGTTTGTACGCCATTTACATGCTGCTGTCCCTGGCTTGCGTCCTGGCGTACAGGGCGGCCGGACTGAACTGGTACGAAGCGTATTGCCACATGGCTTCCACCGTTGCCCTGGGGGGATTTTCGACGCGCGATGCGGGTTTTGCCGCTTTCTCGTCGCCGGCGGTCGAGCTGGTGGCCGTGGTGTTCATGGTCGTGGCCGGCATTAGTTTCACGCTGCATTTCCAGGCATTCCGCCGCCGCAGCCTCGAGCCGTATGCCCGCAGCACCGAAGCCCAGGCGTATCTCGCCGTGTTGGCGATTTCGGTCGCACTCATTACCGCGCTGCTGCTCGTGCGGGGGACGTACGATTCCTTTTGGACGGCCCTGCGTTATGCGCTGTTCAATACGGTATCGGTAGCGACCACGACGGGATTCGTGAGTACTGACTACTCCGTTTGGCCAATTTTTGCTCCTGTCTGGATGCTGGTACTGTCCTGTTTCGTGACGTGCGCCGGCTCGACCGGGGGCGGGATAAAAATGATCCGGGTGGTGATTCTGGTGAAACAGGCGCGCCGCGAATTCATTCACATCCTCCACCCGCGGGCCATCCATCCCGTGCACATGAACGGCCTGCCGGTCCCCAATCGCGTGGTGTTTTCGGTCATGGCATTCATGCTGCTTTACTGGGCCTCGCTCATGGCGTTGACCATGGGCATGCTGTACACGGGCCTGGAACCCCTGGCGGCCTTCACCGCCGTCCTCGCCAGCCTCAGCAATACGGGCCCCGGCTTGGGTGCCGTCGGCCCGGCCAGTACCTTCGCCGTCTTGACGGATGCGCAGACCTGGATTTGTACGATTGCCATGCTCATCGGCCGATTGGAGCTGTTCGCAGTGCTGGTGTTGTTTACGCGGGCGTTCTGGCGCAGATGAATGCCCCTGTGCCCGTCATGCTGATTGTTGGTGCTCACTTACGAGAAGGGGTAAGTGGAGCCTTGCAGCAAGCGGCGACTCATCGGAGCGAAGGGCGGCAAGCCGTCATCGTGGAAGGGGGACCGGGAACTTTAACCGCCCCTCCGGGAGTCGAAATGGTACAGCTGGCGGCCGGGTGCGTTTGTTGCGTGGGGCAATTGCCGCTGCGGGTGACCGTCGCGCGATTGATCAGGCAAGTCCGCCCGGCGAGGCTGTGGATAGAAGTCAGTGATGGGCGGCATTTGGCCGAACTGAGGAGGCAATTGAACGGACCAGGTTTTGCAGGAGCGGTGAAGCTTTACGAGGACCACCCCGGGGCATCGAGCATCGAGCGTTAAGCCGATAGCCGGAATCAATCCGGTTGATCCCCTTGATTTCCAAAAATAGGCACCAATCTAGTACTCAGGCGGTCGGTCAGACCCCTGTTTTCAGGAGCCAGACCATGGAAATGATTTACAACAGCCCCAATTATGTCGTCGTGGAGTTCGCCCAGCTCGATGGGGCGTCCGGCGCGGGGGGCTTCGAAATCGTCGACAAGCAATCGCGCCGTGAAGTCTATATAGCAGGAGAGACGGCAGAACAGTTCCGGACGCGGGTGCGGGAATTGATTGCCACCGAACCTACCATGGAAGACGTGGACGAATTCCTGAGCCAGTTCGATGCCTACATGCACCATCCCCTGACGCTGCACTGACGCCAGCCGCCGGCTTTATGCCGGCGTTTTATTTGTAAGTAATCACTATCAATAAAAACGCGGCCACTTACGGAATTTTCGGGTTGCTTCTTCGTTTTGGCCGCCCCTCGACCTCCTTTGTTCATCGGACGTGCGCCGGTGTTTGGGCCGGATCCCCCTGATTTTTCCTGCTTTGTTAGTGGCTACTCACGAGAGGACGCCCCGTATTCGTGGCATCGCAGGGGGAAACACTTAACGTCGGTGATTTCCGTCGATCTCGCGAAAACTCGCTGCTAAACTCGCCCGACACTTCGTGATGCTGGCCTATGACGCATATCCTGCGTCCGGCGTCGCCCCGGCCGGGTCGATCACCCGGCGACATTCCAAAGGAGACTCCGATGCAGTCCATCGCATTCACGGCATCCCGTCCCAATACCTTGGGCATCGAGCTCGAGTTGCAGATCGTCGATCCGCAGACGTTCGACTTGAAGGGCGCAGCCGAAGAATTGCTGGCTCAGATCGCCAACCATCCCTATGCCGACCGGGTTAAGCCCGAGATCACCCGGTCGATGATCGAACTCAACTCTTCGGTCCATACCGATCCGAAACGCCTGTTGGACGAAATGCGCAGCATGCGGGACCTCCTGGTCGAGGCTGCCGACGCCGTGGGCGTGCGGGTGGCCGGAGGCGGCACCCACCCCTTCATGCGTTGGCATGACCGGGCAATCTTCGACTCCCCGCGCTTCCAGTACCTGTCCGAGACGTATGGTTACCTGGCCCGCCAGTTCACTGTCTTCGGGCAGCATATTCACCTGGGCGTGGAGAACGGGGATGCCGCCATTGAGTTGACCCAGAAGCTCTCGCCCTACGTTCCGCACTTCATCGCCTTGTCGGCTTCTTCGCCGTATTTCGAAGGGGTGGATACCCAATTCGCCTGCAGTCGCCTGAACGCTTTGAACGCCTTCCCCATGTGCGGCCACCTGCCGCCGGAAGTCGTGGACTGGCACGGGTTCGAGGCCTATTTTGCGGAGCTGCACGCCGGTGGCTTGATCGAAAGCATCAAGGATCTGTACTGGGACGTGCGGCCCAAGCCCGAGTTCGGCACCGCGGAAATCCGGGTCTGCGACACGCCGCTTACCGTGGAGAAGGCGTGCCAGTTGGCAGCCTTCGCGCAGGCGCTCGGCGCGACGCTGGCCGACGAGCCCATGCCTGACCGCAAGGCTTGGATGGCCTATCGCACCAATCGCTTCCAGGCGACCCGCTTCGGCTTGCACGGCCACTACGTCGATCCCCAAGCTGGCCGCGTGCGCCTGGGCGATCATGTGCGAATGACCTTCGACAAGGTGATGCCGGCGGCCCGCGAGCTCGGTACCGCCGAGATGCTGGAGGCGCTGCGTGCCGATGTCTTCAAGCATGGCGGAGACGTCAAATGGCTGCGCGCCCAATTCGATCGTTCGCAGGAGATCGCCGAGGTGGTGGAAGCGGCCGCGGCGGCCTGGCGCGGCGAAGGGACGGCCGAAACGAAGCCTGAGCCGTCCGTGCCCGACCTGCAAATCCGCCGCCGCGTGCGGGCCAGCTCCGAGCCCATTTTCAACATGGACGGCATCACGCCTTTCGGGTTCAAGCGCTTGGGCCGGCGGTTGCATTGAGGCGCGCCGCTGGGCCGGGCGCGCATCCTTGCTAAAATCCCAGATTCGCCTACACCCGGCGCGCCTGTGCGGCTGAGAACCTGCGCCGCCCGCGCGGGTTTTCTCCCGGCTGACTTCCGAGGCCGCTGCACATGCCGTTTCCGACCCTGCCCTATCCTCCCTCTTCCTATACCCGCGGCGCCGAGTTCGCGCGGCTGTTGACCGAGCGCATCCTGGTCCTGGACGGCGCGATGGGAACGATGATCCAGCGCCATAAGCTGGATGAGGCGGCCTTCCGCGGGGAGCGCTTCGCCGGCCACGGCAAAGACCTGAAGGGCGACAATGAGCTCCTGTGCCTGACCCGCCCGGACGTCGTCCTGGAGATTCACCGCGCCTATCTGGCGGCAGGCGCAGATGTGATCGAGACCAATACCTTCGGCGCGACCTCCATCGCCCAGGCTGACTACGATTTGCCCGGCCTCGCCTACGAGCTCAACGTGGCGGCGGCCAAGCTGGCGCGCCAGGCTTGCGACGAGTTCAGCACGCCCGAGCGGCCGCGTTTCGTGGCGGGCGCGCTGGGCCCCCAGCCGAAGACGGCGTCGATTTCGCCCGACGTCAATGATCCGGCGGCGCGCAACGTGACCTTCGACGAACTGCGGGCCGCCTATGCCGAGCAGCTGAACGGCTTGCTGGATGGCGGCATCGACCTCGTCCTGATCGAAACCATTTTCGATACCTTGAACGCGAAGGCGGCCATTTTCGCCGTCGAAGAGGTGTTCGAGGCCCGCGGCGAGCGCTTGCCGATCATGATTTCCGGCACGGTCACGGACGCGTCGGGGCGCATTTTGTCGGGCCAGACGGTCGAGGCCTTCTGGAATTCGGTGCGCCATGCTCGTCCCATCACCATCGGGTTGAACTGCGCGCTGGGCGCGGCGCTGATGCGGCCGTACATCGCCGAGCTATCCAAGATCTGCGATACCTTTGTCTGCGTTTATCCGAACGCAGGCCTGCCGAATCCCCTCAGCGAGACCGGCTTCGACGAGACGCCGGAAGACACGTCGCGCCTCCTGGAAGAATTTGCCCGGGCAGGTTTCGTCAACGTTGTGGGCGGCTGCTGCGGTACGACGCCGGACCATATCCGCGCCATTGCGGAAAAGGTGGCGAACCTGCCGGTGCGCCAGCCGCCGGCGGTCGAGGTCAAGTTGCGGCTTTCTGGGCTCGAGCCGCTGAACATCGACGATGACTCGCTGTTCGTCAACGTGGGAGAGCGCACCAATGTGACGGGCAGCAAGATGTTCGCGCGCCTGATCCGGGAGGAGAAGTTCGATGAGGCGCTGGCCGTGGCGCGCCAGCAGGTCGAGAACGGCGCCCAGATCATCGACGTCAACATGGACGAGGCCATGCTGGATTCTGAAGCCAGCATGAGGCGCTTCCTGAACCTGATTGCCTCCGAGCCCGACATTTCGCGCGTGCCGGTCATGATCGATAGCTCGAAGTGGAGCGTAATCGAGGCGGGCCTGAAATGCGTACAGGGCAAGGCCATCGTTAATTCGATCTCCATGAAGGAGGGCGTCGAGCCTTTCCTGCGCCAGGCGCGGCTGTGCCGGCGCTACGGCGCGGCGGTGGTGGTCATGGCCTTCGACGAGCAGGGGCAGGCCGACACGCTGCAGCGCCGGATCGACATTTGCAGTCGCGCCTATAAGCTGCTGGTGGAGGAAGTGGGCTTCCCGCCGGAAGACATCATCTTCGACCCGAACGTTTTTGCCATCGCCACCGGCATCGACGAGCACAATCACTATGCCGTCGATTTCATCGAGAGCACGCGCTGGATCCGCGAGAACCTCCCATACGCCAAGGTCTCCGGCGGCATTTCCAACGTCAGCTTCTCGTTCCGGGGCAACGAACCCATGCGCGAGGCCATCCACACGGTCTTTCTGTACCACGCCATTCGCGCCGGGCTGACCATGGGCATCGTGAATGCCGGCCAACTGGGCGTGTATGCCGACCTGGATCCCGAACTGCGGGACCTCGTGGAAGATGTGGTGTTGGACCGCCCCGAACCGCTCGGCCGCAAGGACCCGAACGATGATCGCACGCCGACCGAACGGCTCGTGCAATTCGCCGAGACGATCAAGGGCTCCAGCACCAAGAAGGAAGAGGACCTCGCCTGGCGCAGCCTACCCTATGCCGAGCGGCTCACGCACGCCCTGGTACATGGCATCAGCACCTACATCGTCGAAGATACCGAGGAGGCGCGGCAGGCCGTGGCCGCGCGCGGCGGTCGTCCCATCGAGGTGATCGAGGGGCCGCTGATGGACGGCATGAACGTCGTCGGCGACCTGTTCGGTTCGGGGAAGATGTTCCTCCCGCAGGTGGTGAAATCGGCCCGGGTGATGAAACAAGCCGTGGCCCACCTGATCCCCTTCATCGAGGAAGAGAAGCGCCAGATCCAGGCGGCAGGCGGCGACGTGCGCTCCAAGGGCAAGATCGTCATCGCCACCGTCAAGGGCGACGTGCACGACATCGGCAAGAACATCGTGAGCGTCGTGCTCCAGTGCAATAACTTCGAGGTCGTCAACATGGGCGTCATGGTGCCGGCCGCGGAGATCCTGGCCAAGGCCAAGGAAGAGAACGCCGACATCATCGGGCTCTCGGGACTGATCACGCCCAGCCTCGAGGAGATGGCCTATGTCGCCGCCGAAATGCAGCGTGACGAGTATTTCCGCGAGCGCAAGGTGCCGCTGTTGATCGGCGGCGCCACGACGAGCCGGGTGCATACGGCGGTAAAAATCGCGCCGCACTACGAGGGGCCGGTTATTTACGTGACCGACGCCAGCCGCTCGGTGGGCGTGGCGCAGAGCCTGGTCTCGGACCAGGCTGCGCAGTACGTGGCCGACATCAAGGCGGAATACGAGCGCGTGCGCGAACAGTACGCCAACCGCAAGGCGACGCCGCTGATTTCCCTGGCCGAGGCGCGCGCCAACAAGCCGGCCATCGCGTGGGAAGGCTACCAGCCGCCGCGCCCCAAGTTCATCGGCCGCCGGGCCTTCAAGAACTTCGACCTGGCTGAGATTGCGCGCTACATCGACTGGCAGCCGTTCTTCCAGACCTGGGATTTGCATGGCTCATTCCCCGCCATCCTGGACGACGCCGTCGTGGGCGACTCGGCCCGCAAGGTTTATGCGGATGGCCAGGCCTTGCTCAAGCGCGTGATCGAAAACCGTTGGCTGACCGCCAACGGGGTCGTGGCCTTTTACCCGGCCAACACCGTCAATGATGACGACATCGAGATTTACGCCGATGAGTCGCGCGAGCAGGTGCTCTTTACCTGGCGCAACCTGCGCCAGCAGACCGCCAAGCGCGAAGGCGTGGACAATAAATGCCTTGCGGATTTCATCGCGCCCAAGTCCAGCGGCATCGCCGACTACATCGGCATGTTTGCCGTCACTAGCGGCCTGGGCATCGAGAAGTGGGAAGCCGAGTTCCAGAAGCAACACGACGACTACTCGAGCATCATGCTCAAGGCCATCGCAGACCGCCTGGCCGAAGCTTTCGCCGAAGCCCTGCACGAGCGGGTCCGCAAGGATCTCTGGGGTTACGCGCCGGACGAAAACCTGAGCAACGAACAACTCATCAAGGAATCCTATCGAGGCATCCGGCCCGCGCCTGGCTATCCCGCATGTCCGGAGCACACCGTCAAACGCGATATGTTCCGTGTCATGGCCTGCGAGGAAATCGGGATGCAGCTGACCGAGAGCCTCGCCATGTATCCCGCCGCCGCGGTATCGGGCTTTTACTTCAGCCATCCTGCTTCCCAGTACTTCAACGTGGGCAAGATCGGCGAAGACCAGCTGGCCGACTACGCGGCGCGCAGCGGCCGCAGCGAAGATGAGTTGCAGCGGGCGCTGATGTCGAGTTTGTGAGCCGTGCGGGCGGGCCGCGCTTGACGGATGGGGGCGTGGTCTCGAAGATGGCGAGCGCTTCGCCGGCTTTGCGACGAGGCCTCGCTGGAAGCCCAAGCCACATCACCCCCAAGGAGGACTGCCGTGTTGTTCGTTTTCCATCTGCTCGATAAGAAGACCCCCGATACGCCTGCCCTGAGGGCGCGCCTTCGGCCAGAACATAAACAGTACCTGGCGGGCGTCGGCGACCGGATCGCGTTTGCCGGCCCCTTGCTCGGCGGAGGCGGGCCTGAGGACTTCGTCGGCAGCCTGCTCGTGATCGACTTCGATAGCGAGGCAGACGCGCTGGCCTGGCTGGAGAACGAGCCGTTCACCCGCGCCGGCGTCTATGGCGAACGCAGCATTCATGCGTTCGTGAATACGTGGCCGCAGCGAGCCGGGTTCGTGGCGGGATGAGGGGCGGGCCGGCCGTACCGCTTGGCCGGTGAGCATGCAAGCGTTGCGCTGGCGGACCTTGCATCCGCGGTGCATGCCTCCAGCGAAGCCTCGGCTCAGCGGGGCAAGCCGGCCTCCCTGCGTTGCCGCCGGGCGTAAAGCACGCCCCAGCCCAGTCCCAACAGCGCCGCGAGGCACGACCCCGCCAGCACCCCGAGTTTCGCGGCGCCGAGTAGCGCGTCATCGGCGAAGGCCAGCATGGCGATGAAGATTGACATCGTGAAACCTATTCCGGCCAGCAGCCCCACCAGCACAATGCCGGCTCCCGTCACGCCCGGGGGAAGCGCGCACCACCCGAGGCGCACCATGGCCCAGCTTACGGTGACGACTCCCACGGGCTTGCCTATCACGAGCGCAAGTACGACGCCGGCCAGGACCCACTGTGTGCCCCCGGCGGCCAGGTCTATGCCATCCAGGGTGACGCCGGCATTCGCCAGCGCGAAGAGCGGCATCACGCAGTATGCCACCCACGGATGAAGCGCAGCTTGCACCCGTACGATGGGCGGCAGCAGTTCGCGCTGGGCAAGGCGCAGCTCGCGCAGCGGGCCTGCGAGCAGTTGCGAGCCGGCCTCGGCGTGGCGCCCGGTCAGTTGGTTGGCGATGCGCGAAACGACCTCCAGCGGGCGCTCCCGCATCCGCATCGGGACGACCGGCGTCAAAAGGCCAAGAACGACGCCGGCCAGCGTGGGATGGGCACCCGTCATGAGGATGCCGGTCCAGACGATGGCGCCCGGCAAGACATATGCGAACGCCGAGCCGATGCCCATGCGTTGTAAGGCGAGCACCAGCACGAGCCCGGCGCCCGCCAAGGCGAACCCGCCGTAATCGAGTCCGCCCGAATAGAACAGCGCGATGATGAGTACCGCAATGATGTCGTCGATGACGGCAAGGGCCAGCAGGAAGATGCGTAGGTTGCCCGGTATGGAACGGCCTAGGAGGGCGAGGACGCCGACGGCGAACGCGATGTCCGTTGCGGTCGGCACGGCCCAGCCGTTCTGTCGCACCGGATCCGCATTCAGCGCCAAATAGATCAACGCGGGCACCATGACGCCGCCGAGGGCTGCGGCGATAGGCAGGCTGGCCTGGCGCAGGTTGCTCAGCGCGCCTTCATGCATCTCACGTCGAATCTCCATCCCGACGACCAGGAAGAACACGGTCATCAGCCCATCGTTGATCCAGAAGTGGAGAGGCTGGGAAATGGTGAACGATCCCAACCCGATGGAGATAGGCGTGTGCCAGAAGTGATGGTAGCCGGCGGCCAGCGGGGAGTTGGCCCAGGTCAATGCCACGGCGGCGGCGATCAGGAGCACGATGCCGCTGACGGCTTCGACGTGGAGAAATCGGTTCAGCGTGGCAAGGGCGCGTTCAGTGATGAGCTGGGCGCGTGGCAGGTCGGGGCTTGGGGGCATGTGGTCGATCCATGCGAGCAGGAATTGTCGCGCGGCGGCCCGACCTGCGCGTGAATCCTGTCGTGCAAGGAAGAGCACGACACCCAGCGGGGATTCTACCTGAAGGGAAGCGCGTGGCACGAATTCATCGCGGCTGGAACATGATGATGCCCATGCCAGCTAGGGCGACGAGCGCGCCGGCGATGTCCCACGACGTCGGCCTGACGCCGTCCACCGCCCACAGCCAGAGCAGCGCGGCGCCAATGTAGACGCCGCCATAGGCGGCATACGTGCGCCCTGCGGCAGTCGGATGCAGGCTCAGCAGCCATGCAAACAGGGCGAGGCTGGCCGCCGCAGGGAGCAGGAGCCAGGCCGAGCGCCCTTGGCGCAGCCAGAGATATGGCAAGTAGCAGCCGACGATTTCGGCGATCGCGGTGACCACAAAGAGAAAAAATGTGCGCATGGGGCGGATTGTGTCATGGCCGCGGCGTGAGCGGCTCCTCCGCATGCATTCAGCGCGGCCGCCGGCCGGTGCTTTGCTTGCGCGGCTGTCCGGCACTCGCCGTGAATTCCCGCTTGAGCCAGTCGAGCAAGGCGCGCGCCGGCGGGTGGCGTTCGCGCCCCGGGGCGCACAAGGCTGCGTAGCGCGCGCCCGGTACCGTTACGTGAGGGAGGAAAGGGAAGAGCAAGCCTTGGGCGACGGCGTCCGAGGCCATGACCGAGCTCGCCAGCACCAGCCCCTGCCCCGCGATGGCGGCTTGCAATGCATAGTGCTCTTCCTGGTAGCGCCGGATCGAGGGTCGGCCTCGCATCCACGGCAAGCCGGCCGCGTCGCACCAACGCCTCCAGCCCTGCTCGTAGAGCGTGGAGTCGCGCCAGTGCACGGAGATCAGCGTAGGTTTTTCCGGGATGCCTCCTCCAACCAGGCTGCGTGCGCCGTAGACGCCGAAGGCTTCGTCCAGGATCGCGCCGGTGACCAATTCAGGATAGTCGCGCGTTCCGTAGCGGATGGCGATGTCCACGTTGGCGTCTTCCAGGAGATCGACGACACGGGCGGTCGTGTCGATGCGGACTTCGTAGTCCGGATATTGCTGATAGAAGCGCCCGAGCCTCGGCACCAGCCATAGGGCGGCGAACGAATGGGTGGTCGTTACCGTGACCGCACCGCTGCTTGGCCGCGGCTTCAAGGCATCGATGGCCTGGCTGACGTTCAGCAAGGCGCCGTGCACGGCATGGAAAAGCCGCGTGCCCTCCGCCGCAAGCGCAACGCCGCCTGCGCGGCGTTCGAAAAGGGGCAGCCCCAGGTGACGTTCCAGCGCGCGGATTTGGTGAGACACGGCGGTAGGCGTGACGTGAAGCTCCTCGGCTGCACGCTTGAAGCTGCGCAACCTGGCGGCTGCTTCAAAGGTGCGGAGCGCGTTCAGCGGTAATCCGGCGAACATGGTTGCAGCGATGAGGGTGAATTCATTTCATCTTATTTGAAAGAAGCTCACTCGCCAATGGACGGAATGCTCCGTAAATTTTCGGGAACTGGCCAAACGGACAATTCTTGACCAAGGGAGCAATGAAATGAACTCATCTCATGACATCTTGATACTCGTGGGCAGCCCGCGGCGGGACGGCAATAGCGCCCTGCTCGCCCGGGCCGTCGAAGAAGGGGCGCGCGAGGCGGGCGCATCGGCCCGCCTGCGTTTCCTGGATGACTATCTGGGCGGGTTCCTCGGCGATCGTACGAGCCATTCGGTGCCGCCCCAAGACCGGTATGCCGAGCTTTTCCTCGAGGAGTTCCTGCCCGCGGCGGGCGTGGTGTTCTGCACGCCCATCTATTGGTACGGCATGTCGGCGCAGACCAAGGCCTTCTTCGATCGTTCGTTCACCTATTACTCAGACACCTATCCCCACCATGCCGACGTGCTCGCGCGCATGCAGGGAAAGCGTTTTGGGC